>Ga0156737_103_pt2 | contig 1428 bp, 1 predicted proteins | sample RifOxyD1_FD_112066 | JGI IMG/M metagenome (GOLD analysis project Ga0156737, IMG submission 112066) | Candidatus Yonathbacteria bacterium RIFOXYD1_FULL_52_36 | reverse complement strand
GTGGTGATCTGAGTACCATTGCGGTAGATGCGGTAGCCGGTCACTCCGACTGCATCGGTCGATGCAGTCCAGGAGAGGTTGATCTGGGTGGTGGAGATGGGTTGTGCAGTGAGGTTTGAGGGAGTTGAGGGTGCGGTGGTGTCGGGGGTGCCTCCTCCACAAACATACGTACTCCCTACTCCAACATTCGACTGCGTAAGCGGTGGGCAAGCGATGTTCGCTCCCTTGCTCGGAAAGGCTGATGATTCCCAGATGCCGTTATTTTTTACTAGCTTCGGATCACTGATCTGCATACCGGTACTTGGCACGTCACCCAACTTCCCAGACCCAGTAACCCATCCGATATTCCCCTGCCACGTTAGATTTTTCGCTGCGACTATATATACCAGCTTGTCGATAGTATTGTGGATTATGTTGTCTTTGAACAGTATGTTAGACGGCGCAATATCGCCAGCTGTATATCCTCGCCCGAGGAGCAAACTGTTTGTGCCGGAAAAAACAATAGTGTTGTTAGATACTGTTATGTTGACGACGGGGTCATGAGTGATCCCATCAGCAGAGCCTATAGTGACCGGGGCGGTGCCTGCATCTCCAGCTCCATCAAAGTAGTTGTTTTTAATAACATGGTCTTCACCGTGCATGGTTATACCTTTTACGCCAAAAAACCAATTGTCTGAAACCGTACTACCATCCCCTTTGCGGAGCGAGACCTTATCGTTCACATTTCGGAGTGTATTGTGCTGAAAAGTATTTCCGCCGGTTTTAAATGAGACGAGTTCTGACTGATTGCCTACATTTTCCCAGAGATTGTGTTCTACGACGGTGTCATAGTTGGTGCCTGCCGGCGAACCAGTGCCCACCTGAATATGTTCCCCTTCACCATTGTTTTCGGGCGCATTATCGATCTTGTCGGTAAAGTAATTGTAGCTGATGGTGTTGTACGCGTTGCTGCCCGAACTCGGCTTCATTATCCGTATGCCTTGACACGGAAAATCAATGAAATTATTGCGGGTGATGAGGTTATGAGTTGAGCCGTTCATCAATATAAAGGCACCACTGCCCTCTGGTGGACACAGCGCACGCGTTACGCCAACCTCAATAAGCTCATTATTCTTAAATGTACTATAACTGGATGTATCAAACTCTATAACATCCTTTGCATTGATATTATTCCACTTGAAACCGTCCACCACGAGATAATTCTTCTTGAGGATAAGGTGCGAACTGTTCCCTGTAAACGTCACTCCGCCACGTGTCGCTGCTCTAAGAGTTATGGGTGCTTGAGCGGTTCCATGTTGCGCGGGATCAAAAACAATATCGCAGTTTGTGTATGTCCCATTCTGCACCACAACCGTATCTCCTGCCCTCGCCGCCGCGAGCGCCGTATTAATTGCGCCGCACGAATTTACAGTAGTATTTGATCCCCCT
>Ga0156737_114_pt6 | contig 1680 bp, 1 predicted proteins | sample RifOxyD1_FD_112066 | JGI IMG/M metagenome (GOLD analysis project Ga0156737, IMG submission 112066) | Candidatus Yonathbacteria bacterium RIFOXYD1_FULL_52_36 | reverse complement strand
ACTTGTCAAGTGCTCGTAGGCGTGATTTGGTTTTGGTGTTACAGGATAATGTTTCTAGGCTAGTAGCTGTTTTTGCTACACGGGGAATTTCATGGTCTCCGAGTTTCCAGAGTTTATGAACACCACACTATCTCCCTTCTTGAACCCAAAGTGTTCTGGCGCTGCGAACACGATTGCGGATGATGGTTCGCAATTGCAGATAGTGCGATAGTTTGAGTATGCTTTCCGTATCTCAGATTCTGACAATTGAATCGTGACGTGGCCGTGTCGTTCGTAGATCTCGATTGCTTTTGCGTAAGGAGTCCACGGCGTTGAGAGTTTGTCCGCAAAACTTCCGTGGTTAGTTTTTGGTCCAATGCCGATGATCTTTGCGTGGTGGTTTGACATGTGCAGTTGTTCGGCTATACCGACGAATATTCCGCCGCTCCCTAGGGGTACAACAATGTAATCTACTTTGGGGGCCTGGGCGAGAATCTCGTTTACCACAATGCCATATGATTCCTCGTATCCATTGGTAACATCCCAGATCACCTCATCGTCACGTTCGCGTGCAAATGAAATGATCTCTTCGGGGCGAAGAATTTTATCGCGCAAATTGATGCGAATTACTTGATAGGCAACCTCGGAAAGGCGCTTATAAATATCGTCGCTTGTCGTCTTGTCGATAATGCAGGTAACCTTGATATCAGATCCACTCGTGAGTTTTGAGAGACTGTATCCGTTGTTTCCTGATGTAATGAGTGTGAGTTTATCAACGCCAAGACGTAATGCCTCTCGAACGATATTCTCGTTTCGGCGATCTTTGATCGTGCCGTAAGGATTCGCACTCTCGTCTTTTACATACGTAGTTATGTCAGGACACGTTGCCGAGAAGGCGTCAATTTTTGTCAGCGGGGTAATGGTGCTCATGATTTTTTCTTCGATGCATTTCCAAGACGTCGAGCCTCTTTCCACGCTAACTCGAATGCCTTTTTCAAAGCATCAGCCAACTCCTCGCTCTCGATGATGAGCGAAAATTCTTCAACAAGAGACATGAACACGATCTTGTTATCGTAGATATTGATCTCGGGAGAGAAGCTGTATTCTCCGGCCGGCACGAGGGCTGAATCTCGCCGCTCTTCTTTGTCATGGAGTGTTCTTTCTCGGGCATCTTCGGTATCAGGATGGATGGAGCGTATAGCAATACCTTTGCCGGCACGTCGCTTGTAGTAATCTGGGAAATATCCTGGAAGAGCCTCATGCATGTTTTCAATTGAGGCGTAGGCTCGTATTGGCTCGCTGGCGGTCAGCGTATCTTCGTAGGCGCTGATCAACCCCTCCTTTCCTTCATAGAAACGCACCTTAGGGCGAGGCTTGTCTCCCCGATACCGTGATTTAAGTTCAGGAAGAATTGAGTGTATTTGTCCGACGAGATTTTGGTATCTTTTTGCCTCTTCCTCTGCTAACTGTAGGAGACGTTCGGGTGGGGAGGGGACGTATTTGGTGATGCTCCCCTCTTCTTTTGTGGTGCTCACGAGTCCGCGTTTTTGGAGCGTCTCGATAACTACATACACAGTACTTCGGTTAATCTGTGAATGATCGGCGATCTGTGTCGCGCTCGCTGTCTCAAGTTCAAGAAGGGAAAGGTATACCAAGATCTCCTTGTCGGAAAATTTGAAACTCTGGAGGACTTTGTCGATA
>Ga0156737_103_pt3 | contig 3488 bp, 1 predicted proteins | sample RifOxyD1_FD_112066 | JGI IMG/M metagenome (GOLD analysis project Ga0156737, IMG submission 112066) | Candidatus Yonathbacteria bacterium RIFOXYD1_FULL_52_36 | reverse complement strand
GTGATCTGAGTACCATTGCGGTAGATGCGGTAGCCGGTCACTCCGACTGCATCGGTCGATGCAGTCCAGGAGAGGTTGATCTGGGTGGTGGAGGTTGGGGTTGCGGTGAGGGAGGTTGGGGTGGTGGGTGCGGTGGTGTCTGCTGTTCCTCCTCCGCCTTGTGAAGGGTCGACGAGTGCGTAGGCGTTGGGGCCTTGGGCATACCTCATGTCATCGAGATAGATCGAAGAATCAGGCCGATTGAGGTCGCCCCAGTACAAACCGATTTTCCATCGTGCAGAATTGTTTCCGTTGGGATCCTGTCCAATTGCATTTGAATCAGAGGCTGTGCGGCCGTTCATGGTCACTTTCTTCGCACCGTCGATCCACATTTCGATCACCCCCGTATCGTTGGTCTTTCTCAAGACGTGATAGACGACGTTCACCCACCGACCGGTGGGCATCGGTATGATTTTTTCCTCAGCAATAAAATCCTCGTCTATTCCTTTAACCGTATCTGCGCTTCTATACGCTCTGTTAACCTCATACACAGGACCAGCTTGCCCACCACCTATGAAAATATCATTCTCATTTTGGAAAGCGAAATGGTGCGCCGTACTTTTGTTGTCGACCAACCATTTACTGGGAAAATCGCTTGGGATCCAGATCTTGTACCCGATCCAGTGATCCTCATTGATCTCATATGCGTATTTATCTCCGAGTTCTGTCGGGTGAAACATTGCTCGATGTTTTGGGTTTAACGTCGTGTTCGTTAAACAGTTTCCATCTCCACCTTGAAGGATACGCAGCGCCTTATTGCTGCCACCTGTTGGATCCGCAAGCGACCACTTGCGCCCGCTAGTACAGAGTTGATCAATCCGTTTGATATTCGTGTTTCCGCCATAACTTGTGAGTACTTCTTCGCTTGGTTGAATGGTCTGAAACCCATCATTAAAATCAAGTTGCCAACCAAGCGTCGCCCCTCCCCCTGTCCCCACCGCAACCGTCACGCTCCTGTTCGTCGTCCCCCCTGCTCCGGTGCAGGAAAGTGTGTAGGTTGAGGTGATCGTGGGTGAAAGCGTTTGCGTTCCTGAGAGAGCTTTGGCACCAGTCCATGCACCACTGGCGGTGCAGGAGGTGGCGTTAGTTGATGACCAAGTGAGCGTAGTCGATTGTCCAGTGGTGATGGAGGTTGGGTTTGCGGAGAACGTGACGGTGGGGACTGGATTTTGAACGATGACTTTTTCCAGATACTGCTCTGCACTCCAGCCGTCAGGTGCGGTGGCATAGTCGATGTTCCACCACCAGAGGGTGGCTCCGGTAGCGTTGATCGTGGAGAGCGGTCCGCCGATGACGGTACCGGTTGCACCGAGTGCCTGGGTGCCGAGGACTGTGCCGGCAGTGGTGCCGTTGGTGGGTGCGGTGCGAACGTTGATGAGGTCGAGAGTTTTGACGCGGTCGCCTGTGGTGAATTTGATGGAGGGCTGACTTACTGATTGTGTGGTAGCGGAGACGGCCGTTCCCTGCGCAGAGGTATTCCCTGCCGCATCGTAGGCAGCTACCTTGTAGGTGTAGGTGGTTGCTGCAGTGAGTCCTGTGTTTGCGTAGGTGGTGCCCGTCGTGGTGATGAGAAGCGTGTTATTGCGGTAGATCTTGTAGCCCGTGACACCCCTGTTGTCCGTGGAGGCGTTCCAGGAGAGGTTGATCTGGGTGGTGGAGATGGGGGTTGCAGAAAGAGTGGTGGGGGTGGTGGGTGCGGTGGTGTCGGTGGTCCCTCCTCCGCCTTGTGTTGGATCGACGAGAGAGAAGGCGTTGGGGCCTTGGGCCATGCGCCAATTATCAAGGTAAATGGTCCAGTCATGCGGGCGATTCTCCACTCCCCAATATAAACCCATGTTCGTGTTGTCACCCTTTCCTTCCTGGTATGGCTTTACAGATGGAGACGTGTCTGTTTGTCCGGTGACATTCATTCCCTGAACACCGTTAATCCACACCTGCAAATAACCATTGGCATCTGTTCTCATTTCAAAATGTAAAATGACAGAATTCCATGCCCCTTTTTTAAGGTCTAATACTTTAGACTCAGTCACTTTAATTTCAGGATTATTAGTCTGTGTTATATACTGACGATTCCATTTCATCTGAACGGTCGTACCGTCTGAAGATAAAATTTCAGAAGATGGAGTTTCTCCATGAGGTGATCCTCGGTTTGTCTGATAATGAATAATTTGAGCACCATTATCTTTCAGCCATTTCGTCTCAAAATCGGAAGGAATATAGATGCGGTATCCAACCCAATACTCTACATTAGGTGAATAAGCTACATCTCCACTAGCGTTCTCAGGACCAACTAAAGCGCGATGTTTGCCGTCCGCAGCTACCAAGCATTCTGATCCGCCTTGCTGCAAAATTTTAAATGCGTATCCTCCTCCCCCGGCAGGATCTGGCACGCGTGACCATTTCCTGGATTCACACCCAGCTGGTGTCATCGGTGTGGCAAGATATTGAATATCACCGACACCGTTCTCAAAGGTGTTCTGGTAAATAAGCGTCGCCCCTCCCCCTGTACTCACGGTAACCGTCACACTCTTGGCTGCGGTACCGCCTGTTCCGGTGCAGGTGAGGGTGTAGGTGGTCGTGACGGACGGGGTGACGGTTTGTGTGCCACTTGTAGTCTTGGTGCCGGTCCATCCGTTACTTGCGGTGCAGGAGGTCGCATTGGTTGAGCTCCAGGATAGGGTGGTGGAGCTTCCTTGGGTGATGGATGTGGGGTTTGCGGAAAGTGTGATGGTGGGGGCGGAAGTTGATCCCTGTGTGCTTACATTCACAATACTTGAGTATGCAGAGAGGTTCCCTGCGGCATCCATGGCACGCACGCGGAAGCGGTAGGTGGTGTTGGTGGTGAGTCCTGTGTTTGAGTAGGTAGTGGTGGTGGGGGTTGCTACTTGGGTGAAGGTGGTGCAGGTTGCTCCGGTACAGCGTTCGAGGCGGTAGGTGGTGACGCCAATGTTGTCTGTGGACGCAGTCCACGCGAGGTTGATCTGGGAGGTGGAAGTTGGGGTTGCGGAAAGAGAGGTTGGGGTGGTGGGGGCGGTGGTGTCAGAGGTGGGAGTATTTACTTTGTTGAGGTAGATCTCGTAACTCCAGCCATCGAGTGCGGTGTCGTAGTTCACATTCCACCACCAGATGGTTTCTCCTGCTGCGTTTACTGAGGAGAGTGGTCCGCCGATGATGGTGCCCTGTGCGTCGAGTGGTTGGGTGCCTAAGAGTGTGCCGGCCTTGGTACCGATGGGTGCGGTGCGGACGTTGATCACCTCGGTTGCTTTGACGCGGTCGTTAGTGGAGAACTTGGTTGAGGGGGTAATGACAACCACACTCTGCGTCGTCGCACTCACTCCTGCCGTCTGGGCACTACTGTTCCCTGCCGCATCATATGCTTGGACACGGTACGTGTAGGTGGTGTTCGCGGTAAGTCCTGTGTTTGAATACGTGGTTCCGGTTGTGGTGGT
>Ga0156737_136_pt1 | contig 6574 bp, 6 predicted proteins | sample RifOxyD1_FD_112066 | JGI IMG/M metagenome (GOLD analysis project Ga0156737, IMG submission 112066) | Candidatus Yonathbacteria bacterium RIFOXYD1_FULL_52_36 | reverse complement strand
GGCGCATTGCGGAATTGAAAGAACAAAGTGCTCTTCTTGCCGATCAGGCACGGCATTTTAAGGGTGATGTGGAAATGGACCCGATGCCACCCTATGAACGCATGATCGTCCATACAATCCTTGCCGAGCAGGTTGATATCAAGACCGAATCAATTGGGGACGGGAAAACCCGACGGGTAGTGGTGCGGTTTGTGGGAGGTATTGAGTAGTTCTCCTCAAGCAAAAGGGCAGGAGCATACGTATGCTCCTGCCCTTTTGTGTGCCCTGCGGTTAGGCTGTGAACAACCCCCCCCTTTTTTTAGAGATCAGCCATCCAAAGAGACCCATCGTTCTTGTTGATGAAGAACAAGAAGCTTTCCTCAGAGTTCAGGGTCAACGAGATAGCATCTACACCCGCTGGAAGTGCAGCGCGAGCGTCTGAGGACCCGGTGGCGAGGTCAAAAACCCAGATCGTATCAGTAAAGCCAACAGTACCCTGGTACCAATCATCGGGATAATTTGCAGAAGGCATCGCTGTAGGGACTGCACATACGATTTTTTTCACATTCTTTTTCTCCCAGAGGCATTTTTCCGGAATAGTGGTGAATGGTGCAACGGTGTCTACCCCGCTTGCGAGTGAAAGGATATGGTTTGAATACCGTGAATCAACGATAGCCCCATAAAGGAGCGTAGAACCATCATATGAAAGGTTTCCCGTGAGGCCGGTTTTTCCCACGAGAACGGTTGTCTGTGCGAGTGTTTTAGTGTTAAGCAGGGAGATTGATCCTGGGGCGTACGCGGATGCTTTTGAGGTGAGGGTAATAAAGGAAGGGCTGGTCCATGAGGCGACTAATTCAGAAAGGCGAGAAGAAAAGATCTTTTTTGGAGATGCAGTGTCAAATGTTGTGGTATACCCAACAAGGCCGTTTGAGGAAGGAGCGAGATAGAATGCTTTTTGGGTATCAGGTGATGCCACGATTGATGCAATGTTGTTAGGGAGTACATGGGAAACGTCCTTTGATGTTGAAAAAAGTGTCGTCTTAACCATTTCTTCGTCGGTAAGCGTACGGACGTAAGCCATCTGTCCTAATTTTCCAAAGACTGATTCATATACACCAGGAAACGTTGTGCTTGAAAAACGCACAGCAGCATTTCCATTGGTTGAAATCCTCTGTACATACCCCTGTGCACGTTCTTGGTACACAAGAGAGATCCCCTCAGCGGATTCTGTAGCAATAGAGAATCCAGAAATAGGGCCATCAGTAATTTTTCTATAAGGAAGTGATACGTCGGTGGTCCCAGAAGGATTTTCCGAGACATTACCTGTCCCGTCACCATTCACACCACCGGGGGTGGGATCTTTAATGTCGCCAGATCCAAAAAAAGAGAATAATCCCCCAGTGCTACCCTCCTGATCTTTTTGTGACCAAGAAAATAAAGCAACCAAAAGACCAATAAGAACAACGAGAACCAGTACGATATATTTCTTTTTTGTGGTACTCATATTAGCTTCCATAAAGTGAAAAATGCTCTCCCGTGATCCATGCTGTGCCGTCAGCCTTTTTAGGGAAACTCACGTCTTGCGGCGAGATTCCGGCACGAATAAGGTCTTGCCGGCGTGCCTCACTTGAGACTTCGTAGTGGGGGCGGAGACCTGCTTGCCGAGCCGCGTCAATGGTGGTTTGGACGTTTGTTGCGCTAGGGGTGCTTCGTATCGCCGCATCGACACAGGTTGCCATCTGAGGACCGTTGTTTTGGCATGCCGCTTGGTGTGCGCGAGTCGGTGGCCACATCTCGGTGACTTCCCACGCAACACCGCGCGCTTGCATGGTCGCCGCCATGTTCTCAAGCTTCTGTGCGGTCGTGGCATCGACTACGCACCCGCCACCACCCACAGGGACACTACAGCCGGCACCCACGCCTTTTTGGGGGATGCTTGAGCTCAGCGAAACACAGCTGGTGCATGTTTGGTAGGGTCCTCCTGTCGCAGTGCTACGGGAACCGGAAACACTCCCCCCGCTAAAAAAACTAGAACCCGATCCGTTGATAATGACTGCGGGGGAAGCCGGAACGGAAAACTGAACGTTTACCAGGTTGGGGTTGATGACATTGAGAATAAGCCATGACAAAGCGATCAAAACAAGTCCGGCTATGGCGTTGCCGATCTGCTCCTTTCCCTTAGAACGTTCTGACTCGCTTGCTCCGCTTACAACAAGTCTGATCCCTCCCACAACGATCATGACAACCGCCAATATCCCTGCGGTAGCGATCAATACGGTAAAAAAGGCAGGAGCATACTGCATGAAGGTGGTTCCCTGCCCGGCAGGAATCCCAGGAAGTCCAACCATGGGACGGTATAAAATATCTTCAGCGTATGCTGTTGATGCGAGTATTGATCCAAAGAAAAGAGCCCCGGTTCCTGGCAGTAAGAATGATTTTTTAGTAGAGATCATAGATTAGAAAGATCCGTTGTCAGAAAAAGGCTTCCCTCCCAAAGATACGGTAAGTAGCTTATTCACAGAGGAAAATAATGACGCTGTTGAGCGAACACTGAGTCCTAGGGAGACCATTTTTTGCGCACTACCGTCATTAAAAAGGGTTAAGCGATGTGTCCCGTACTCACCAAACACCAGACCGGAACCGGAGGATTCAACCGTGGGCACGGTGCCGCCATCAAGCGTCCAGCGGTAGAGGACCGATCCATTGGTACGAGCATCCTTAGAAAGAAAGAATGGCTCAACGCGCACCGTCATTTCGTTCCCTGGTGCGACTGCGGTGGTTCCCAGCGCACGGCCGTAACGGATTCCCTCCAAGGGGCGATCTTCGTAAAGAAGAATGCGTGGCGTCACTCCGCGAATGGTGATGGATTTTGTCGCACGCACGGTTTCATCAAGTGAGGCAATTGAGACCTCCACGGTTGCGGTCTTCCCCCCTAAAAAAAGTCCAGGGAGCGTTGCTGTCGACTTACCATATCCTGACGCGCTCGGAACTGATTTTCCGTCAACTTTCCAGCGGTACACAAAGGAGCTATCGGCTCCTGATGCTCCAATGGGACGCGCAAATACACGAAGGTCGCTTCCCGGAGAAGGGAGCGCCTTTCCTTTGTAAAATGGAGGGGTGTACGTGTCCGCCTCCCACACAAGTTCAACATCGAGAGGTTTTAATGATGATCGTTTCGTGACCAAAACGCCTTCAGTGGTTAGAACCACCACTGAAACCGTCGAAACACTACCAAATGCACCTGTTTGTGTTGAAAAAACCTTCTTGCCCTTCCCTTGTTCTTTCAAAACACCATTTTGGTACCAAGTGATCGTGGCACGATCAAGATCAGTGAGAACACTTGAAACGGTAAACGTGACTGCCTGGTGAGCACTTGGTGTTTCAGGGTCTTGTGTAAGGGAGATACTTCCCGAGATACTTGCTGTAATGATAGCGTTTTGTGTGGGAATACGGTCTTGATAACTCTTTAAGAGCGCCTCAAGTTCGCTTTCAGGAGAAGGCGTTGATGGAGGCACCTCCTGGGTTTGCGCGCCGACAGATGATGCAAAAAAAAGACACACAAGCGCCCCAGCGCATAGCATACGAACAGAGTTTTTTTGAAGTGCCATAGATAGCATCTATGTACTTAGTATACAACGTAGTTACGCAAACACCACACTGTACCTGTGAATTACTTTTTTATCTGCACCAAAGAACCTTGGTTCCGCGCGAGGGCGCGAGGCTCTTTATCTTGGGCGCATTCCTGCAGGACCCTCGTTTTCTGCCATTGCCAATTCTTGTTTTGCGCGCTTGATGGCAAGTATCTGAGAGGGGTCCGAGGTGATGATCTGCTCTTCTGTATACGAAGCAATGGTTTTGATCGCGACATGCTTAAGTCCTGCGAAAAAGATTCCCTCCCCCACTCCTGCCTCAAGGAGCAGGTATTTTTCCTCATCAGTAAGATTGAACACTTTTTGGAGGGTTTCTATGGCCGTCGGTGACTGTTTGAGAAGGAGTTGGATCGATGAGTTCGTGATGATCGGTATACCATACGGTGAGCGCAAGAAGTCCCCCACGTCTTGAGTGATAGTGGCGAGACCCAAGTAGTACTTTCGTCCTCGTTTTGCAAGGCTAAAAAGGAATGACGCGGTATCGTCTGATTTCATCATGATCCACGCTTCATCAATGACAAGCAAGCGTTTTTTGAGGTTTTTGCGCACTGAGTTCCAGATGTAGTGCATTACGATATACATCGCCACGGGTTTGAGGTCATCTTCCATGTCGCGAATAGAAAACACCACGAACTTTTTGTTGATATCGACATTTGAAGGCTGATTCAGGAATCCGGCCCAGGTACCACGGGTAAATTTCGAGAGTTTTTGGAGAATCGATTCAGCGCCTTCCATGCCCGCAAGCACGAGCTCGAAGTCAGAGAGGAGTGGAGGCTCCGCTCCTGAAAAGTCAGCTTCGGGAGTGATGTCTTTAAGCGCATAGGTCTCGCTGATCGCACGGTCGACGATCGCATCTTCTTCGGGAGTAAGACCACCGAGCATTACGCGAAAAAGGCCAACAATATTGATGATATTGGAACGGAGCACGTCTGCGGGGGTCTCATCTTCCCCCACAGGCGGAAGATCAAAAGGGTTGATGTGGTGCTCGGAATTGAGTGAAATGTTGAAGTAGCGCCCACCGGTTGCTTCGGCAAGGTACTCATACTCTCGTTCCGGGTCGATCACGATGACTTCGGTGTCGAACATAAGACTGCGGAGGATCTCAAGCTTGGTGGCAAAAGACTTACCGGAGCCTGATTTTGCAAAGGTAATCGAGTTGTAGTTCTCAAGCGAGAAGCGGTCAAAGAGCACAAGAGAGCTGTTGTGGCGGTTTATGCCGTACAGCACCCCTTTGTCCGAGGTAAGGTCGAATGAAACAAAAGGAAAAAGGCTAGAAAGTGGTTCAGAATTAAGCTTGGTATTGACCGCGAGCTCGTCCTTGTTGACGGGAAGCACGCTTCGGAAACCTTCCGCTTGCTGGAAAAGCGCAGGACGGACATATACAAGGCGGGATTCAAGGATCGAGCGCATCTCCCCTTCAGCCTTGCGGAGCTCGTCTTCAGTATCTGCATAGAGCGCAATGTAGATACCCACATCAAAAATACGCTCCTGGGCCTGCTGGAGCTTGTCACGGAGGTTTTCTAGGTCTTGATACGCAGTATCAAGTTTGGGGTCGCGCACAAGGCCTCTATTCACGCGGTCGTTGATCTGGCTCTGCACCTCAGCAACCTTTTTTTGGAATACCTTGAGAATCTTTACGGTTTCGACGGGATGAACGAATATTGAAATATCATAGACACGGTCGAGGTTGATAAGCGGTGAGAACCAGCTCTCAGAGAGGATGCGCGGGTATGAGGTGATGAAAAATGTACGCACGAGTTTCTCGCCAAGCCCGATCTCTTTTGATCCGATCTTGAGGGCTGAGGGCGCAATGACATCTTCAAGCCCAAGCTCCTCCCCCGAGATGAGCTCTCCAGGAATGATCGCGATAATCGGATCGTTACCTTCTTTGTTTTGTTTTTTTAGGAAGTCGAGCATGGAAATAATGACTAATGCGGTTCTTAACCGATCGATTTCTCGGTGTCGCTTGGGTTGAAGATCTTGTAATAGAGCTCAGTCACCTCTTCTGTTCCCAGGGGCACTACGCGCACCCCGGTGCGCGCAAGCCCTTGTCGAACAATGTTGGCACGTTGTTCAAGTTGTGAGCTCGCTTCTTCAAATGCCTCTGATGATACTGCACTCGCACCTCGAGCGGGTTTCTTGGAGAGAAGTCCGCGCATTGCGTCTTGTGCTGCTGGCGCAAAGCCGGCATAGGGAACAATAATAAAGAATGTTTTCTGCATGATGCTGGCTGAGTCGGTGAATTTTCGAACGAAATCGATATATTCCTTGATCTGGATACGCATCATTTCATTAGTTTCCTGCCCCAAGCGCTCAGAGAGGGTCGCCAGATAGGGTCGGATATCCAATCGGCGTGATTCGATGAAGAATTGTACTGAAAAATCAAGGGAATTAAGGAAATTTTGGAATTGGTAGATGATGGCGATCTGCTCGTCGGAAGACTTGAGGGCAAAGTTGATGGATGATGCAAGGAGCACCATGCGCATTTCGCCGTTCTTGAGTACGACGATTCCGTCGCGGATCTCTTTGATCGGCACGAATTGCTGGGCGGGTTTTGATGAGATTGCCATAATGAGTACTTATTCTTTTCCTACGGTCATATTCCAGGCGCGATCGCTTAGTTTGCTTTTCGAAACATTCGAAACGTTAAGGAGCGGGGCGTGTGAAGATCTTTCCGTAAGTGATTTTGCCTCAGGTGCTTGTCGCGGAGCGCGTTTCCAGGTGTAGAGTTTTTCAGAGAGCGTGTACCGTATAGCAGATTCAACGATCTGCGAAAAAGGTTTTCCAAAGCGGTCTTTTGGATAGAACGCGAGTGCAAGGCCTCCACCAAGAGCGCCGAGCCCAAGAAGTACATCAAAAGGAAATATTCCGACAATCGTATAGAGAAGATAGCCAGTCCCACCACCACCGACCATAAAGAGAAATTGTTTCCATGTAAATGGACC
>Ga0156737_122_pt1 | contig 6866 bp, 1 predicted proteins | sample RifOxyD1_FD_112066 | JGI IMG/M metagenome (GOLD analysis project Ga0156737, IMG submission 112066) | Candidatus Yonathbacteria bacterium RIFOXYD1_FULL_52_36 | reverse complement strand
CAGGAGAGGTTGATCTGGGTGGTGGAGGTTGGGGTGGCGGCAAGAGAGGTTGGGGTGGTGGGGGCGGTGGTGTCGGGGGTGGGGGTTGAGACAACATCAAATGCTGCCACAAGTTGATTGCCCATGATCGCCTTCCCTTCTGCAGTGGCATGACAGCCATCAACCGTTTGAGTGGAGGCGAGCGGTCCCATGACCGGACCACGAAGTGCCAGTCCATTTGCGACTAACTGATCTACGATTGATTGCGCTGTTGCCGGACCAGTTGCACCTGCGATCCCGCAGACGTGTCCGTTGGTATACGAAGGTTGTGCTGAAACATACACCGTTGCGTTCGGCACACGTCGACGCAATTCAGTAAGCACTGTTGTTGCGCCCGCATACGTATCAAGAGTTGGTGTCTGATTGAGTGAAGTACAAAGTTCAAACCAAAAAACCGTTGTGGGGCGCGCAGTAAGTGTCGTATTGAACGCCCCCCACCATTTACTTTGATTGGTGAGACTATTCGCCCACGCACCAATACTTCCCCCACCATAAATTGTCGACTGCGTCGGCCAAAGCTTCGTGCCTCCTTGTGTATAGTATCCATCGACTGCGTTCAAGGTCATTGAGCAGCCAAGAAAACCCATAGTACCTGCAGGTGGTGGCACCACCTGCGCCGATACTCCAAAAGGAAACATTAAAGCAATGAACGTGGTGACTAGAAATCGAAGTGTGGAGTGCATAGCGCGAGACATGTGAGTGGGTAATGATTTGATAATTTATCGTTGGAATAACTCTACACCACCCCCCTCTGCAACAACAGCGTCAGCTGTTGTAAGAGGAGCTTCACCTGCTCTTGCAGTAGTCTGATCTGCTCTAGGATGAGGGCGCGTTTCTCCGGGGTAAGGCCTGATGCGGTAGGTGGGGTTGTGGTGGTACCTGCGTAGAGGGTGTTGAGTTGTGCGCGGGTGGAAGGACCGACGGCACCGTAGCCGGTGGTGGAAGGAGATCCGCTGGAGACAATGGCGTGTTGTATTTGGAAGCGCTCTACGGCAGCTTGGGTGAGCGGGCCATAGTAGCCGGTGATCTCACCTTGGTAGATGGTTGGATCTTGGGCAAGCATCTGCTGGAGGGTGGTGACGTCATCTCCGCGGGATCCGAGAGTGAGCGCTCGGGTGAGGGGTTGATAGTGGGTGGTGGGAGGGGTTGATGTCGTAGGGGTCGTCGGTGTTGCGGGGATTGCTGGAATGGCCGCGGTGGTGGACGGTGCAGCAGAGGTGGTGGTACTTCCCCCCGTGGTCGTCACAACAGTGCTGGGTGCTTCTAGTGCGGGTGTCTCAGGGTCCGGAGTGGTGACCACGGTATCCACGCTCGTCGTGAAGACAAGGGATGCGGGTTCCGAGTAGGCGCTCTGGTCGTCGTACGTGAAGATCGTGTAGACGTAGCGGGTGTTGGGCGCGACGGCGGTATCCGTGTACGTGGTGGTGCCTGTCGGAAGCGTAGCAATGAGGTAGGCGGAATCAGGGGTGTCGATCACGGTACCGTTGTTGGTCTTCCGGTAGATGCGGATATCACGGGTGTACTCGTAGGTGGGGTTGGTCCAGGTGAGGATCACGGATCCTTCCGTTGCCGTTACGTTCTGTACCTTGGGGGGCTTGATAGAGCGGGCCGAGGTTGTGAGAGATGACACGGGGCCCGTGGTGGTGTTTCCTGCGGCATCACGGAGGGAGAGCTGGTAGAAGTATGCGGTCTTTCTCGTGAGGTTGGTGAGGTCAAAGACGTGGGTGGTGCCGGCAGTGTTCGACGTTGCGGTCGTGGTGAGGGAGTTTGATGACGTACCGTACGAGATGGTTGCCGTGACGGGTTCGCTTGCCGTGAGCGTGATGGTGGCTCCGGTTGCCGTGGTGTTCGATACCGTGGCAGAGACAATGCGGGGTGCGGTGGTGTCTGTCGCTGCGGTAACTGATACCGACACACTCTTGGCAATGCTTCCCCCTGCGCCGGTACACGTTAGGGTGTAGGTGGTCGAAGCCGCTGGGACGATCGTCTGTGATCCGCTGGTTGTTGTAGTGCCGAACCATGCGCCACTTGCCGTACAAGTGGTTGCGTTGGTTCCGCTCCAGGTGAGGGTGGTAGAGTTTCCGGTCGTGACGGAGAGTGGTGATGCAGAGAGAGTTAGTGTGGGGGTTGGGGTGACAATGCTCTGTGTAGTTGCACTCACAATACTTGAGTATGTGGAGAGGTTCCCTGCCGCATCGGTGGCACGCACACGGTAGCGGTAGGTGGTGCCTGCAGTAAGGTTGGTGTCAGAGTAGATGATGATAGAAGGTGCTGCGATTTGTGCGAATGTCGTACACGTTGCTCCGGTGCAACGTTCGAGGCGGTAGCCGGTTACACTCACATTGTCCGTTGAAACGCTCCACGAGAGATTGATCTGAGAGGTAGAGATGGCTCCGGCAAAAGGATTCGTGGGTGTTGTGGGTGCGGTGGTGTCGGTTGCCGCAGTCACCGTGACCGTCGCACTCTGTGTGGTCGTACCTCCTGCTCCCGTGCAGGTTAGGGTGTAGGTGGTGTTTGCGGTTGGTGAAAGTGTTTGTGTGCCACTTGTTGCTTTGGTGCCTGACCATGCGCCACTGGCAGTGCAGGAAGTGGCATTGGTGGAGCTCCAGGTCAAGGTGGTGGAGTTTCCTGTCGTGACGGAGAGTGGTGATGCAGTAAGCGTTGCGGTGGGTGCAGGGGTGGTGGTGCCGCTTACGTATTCATCTGAGCCGATGTCTGGAGCTGCTCCAGATGGGCGCTTCGTCGTATGACGATCTAAGCTGACTTGAGATACAGCAAGAGCACCATCAACGGCGGGGCTATTGCTGCTGATCGTAAGCGCTGCACCTGTTCCTTTGATCAGCGGATCTTTCAGAATCGCCTCGGTTCCGCTATATCCTACCTTTGCCGAACCGCTAATCCAGAGCAGGTTTTTCCGTATGGTATGATCCACCGAGTTCTCAATGCTAACGCTTAAGAGGGTGCCGCTCGATCCGGTGATCAGGTTGTTAAGAACGCTGATACCGGTCGGTGGGGTCGAATCTGAAGGGTTGATCACGATTCCGTTCTCGCTGAATCCGACGATGGTGTTGTTCGCTACCAGGGTATTATCCGCGGCTACATGGCCATTCCCCCCACTTGTTGAAAGTCCGTTCAACCGGATTCCTGACTGCTCGCTGTTGACGATCAGGTTGTTAATGATGACGTGATCTGGTCCGCTAACGCTTATGCCGTTCCTCGAGCCGATGATGTTATTGCCTTCTACGCGATTCCCCTGACCGCTTCGCAGGGTAAGTTGGCCGATGGAGTTGAGAAATGTATTGTAACGGACGATAACGCCGGAACTTTTGATTGAAACGATCTCGGCTGTGCCGCTAGCGTTGTCGAACAGGTTGTTCTCAATGACAGTGTTCGTGACGACAGTCGAGTTGCCGGTCTGCGAGCCTTGCTGCCCGATCTGGATTGCCTCCACCTCCTCCTGCCCGAAGCGTCGCAAATTTTTGAAGGTGTTGTGATCGAATCGATTGCGAAGCGTACCGCTACTGGGATCCCAGATGCCAGCACACTTAGAAAGACAGTCCTCGAAATAGTTGTTATCTACGCGGTTGTCACTGGACTGCACGCGCACGACATGGCTCGAATGGCTGGTAGCTGCCCCGCTCGAGATGAACGAGGATGTAGTGATTCGTCCGTTACCACCGCGAAAATCGATGATCGGGGCGATCAAGACACCCTTGAACGCGAGACCGGAAAGATTCACGTATCGGCCGTTAACGATGATCCGGCTTGCGCCGCCAAAGGTCACGCCCCCAGGAGTTTCGGCTCGAATAATGATCGGAACATCGACCGACCCCGACGAAGATACATTCAGATCCCAGTCGGTGTATATGCCGTTCTTTACGACGAGCTCATCGCCCGGGAGAAGTGCTCCGGCACGAGAATTGAATTGCATCACGGATGACACCGTGTAGACGGTACCTATACTTGGCTTCTCCAAATACAACTCATAACTCCAGCCATCGGGTGCGGTGTCGTAGTTCACATTCCACCACCAGATGGTTTCTCCAGCTGAATTCACCGAGGAGAGTGGTCCGCCAATGACAGTACCTTCTGCATTGAGTGGTTGGGTTCCCAAGAGCGTGCCGGCTGTGTTGTTCGTGGGTGCGGTGCGGACGTTTAGGTTTGCGGTTGCTTTGACGCGGTCATTGAGTGAGAACTTAGTTGAGGGTGTGATGACAACCACGTTCTGCGTGACTGCATTCACAATACTTGAGTACGCAGAGAGGTTGCCTGCGGCATCAGTGGCACGTGTGCGGAAACGATACGTGGTGTTTGCGGTGAGTCCTGTGTTTGAGTAGGTGGCTCCGGTTGGTGTTGCTACTTGGGTGAAGGTGGTGCAGGTTGCTCCGGTGCAGCGTTCAAGGCGGTAGCCGGCTACTCCAACTGCATCGGTCGATGCAGTCCACGCGAGGTTGATCTGGGTGGTGGAGATTGCGGTTGCGGTGAAGGAGGTTGGAGTGGTGGGTGCGGTGGTGTCGCTCGTTCCTCCGCCTTGTGCAGGGTCGACGAGGGCGTAGGCGCTCTGGCCTTGAGCGTACTTGAAGTTGTCGATGTAGATTGTATAGTCAGGATCACCTCTATCTTCAGGCCCATAGTATGATCCCGTTGATGGCATCATGTCATTGCCACTCGAATCAGGCCGAGCCGTATTGCCATTGAGGTTGACGAGTGCGAGTTTCCTTCCGTTTAACCATACTTCCAGAATACCGTCGCCGTGCCAAGAACGAACTTGACGGATAACCCAGTCGTTCCAAGTATTTAACTGTACCGGTATCCTGAACACTTCAACATCGTTGTCTATGCTACCAGACTGCACACCCAAACTCACCGTCGAATCACCCTTAAATGTCATCTCGAGTTCCGGCCCACCCGCGCCGTGCTTTGTTTGCCAGATAATATAGCCAGTATTGCTCGATGGTGGCAATGGAGCAGTGTAGTAGTGCGAGAAACCATGCCAGTGCTCTAACCCCTCAGTAACGTCTTGCGCCCTATCTGGAGGATATATTTCCGCACGATGCTTGAAAGAGTCGGCCGCACTACATTGATCAATTCCGGGTTGTGTACCATTTGTGTTCACGATCTTAAGCGCCTTTGACCCTGCGCGTACGATCTGACTCTGTATGGTGTAGCGACCCTGCTGATTACTCAATGACTCACAGCGAAGATCAAGACCTGTAAGTCCATTTTCAAAATCGTAGGAGTATTTCATGGTCGCCCCTCCCCCTGTCCCCACCGCCACTGTCACGCTCTTCACAATACTTCCCCCTGCTCCGGTGCAGGAGATGGTGTAGGTGGTATTGGTTGTGGGTGAAAGTGTTTGTGTGCCACTCGTTGCTTTGGCGCCTGTCCAGCCGTTACTTGCTGAGCAAGATGTGGCGTTGGTTGAGCTCCAGGTCAAGGTGGTGGAGTTTCTGGTGGTGATAGATGTAGGGTTAGCAGAGAGTGTTGCGGTGGGGGTTGGGGTTGTAGCACTCTGCGTCGTTACATTCACAATCGTTGAGTACGCAGAGAGGTTGCCTGCGGCATCAGTGGCACGTGTGCGGAAACGATACGTGGTGTTTGCGGTGAGTCCTGTGTTTGAGTAGGTGGCTCCGGTTGGTGTTGCTACTTGGGTGAAGGTGGTGCAGGTTGCTCCGGTGCAGCGTTCAAGGCGGTAGCCGGCTACTCCAACTGCATCGGTCGATGCAGTCCACGCGAGGTTGATCTGGGTGGTGGAGATTGCGGTTGCGGTGAAGGAGGTTGGAGTGGTGGGTGCGGTGGTGTCGCTCGTTCCTCCGCCTTGTGCAGGGTCGACGAGGGCGTAGGCGCTCTGGCCTTGAGCGTACTTGAAGTTGTCGATGTAGATTGTATAGTCAGGATCACCTCTATCTTCAGGCCCATAGTATGATCCCGTTGATGGCATCATGTCATTGCCACTCGAATCAGGCCGAGCCGTATTGCCATTGAGGTTGACGAGTGCGAGTTTCCTTCCGTTTAACCATACTTCCAGAATACCGTCGCCGTGCCAAGAACGAACTTGACGGATAACCCAGTCGTTCCAAGTATTTAACTGTACCGGTATCCTGAACACTTCAACATCGTTGTCTATGCTACCAGACTGCACACCCAAACTCACCGTCGAATCACCCTTAAATGTCATCTCGAGTTCCGGCCCACCCGCGCCGTGCTTTGTTTGCCAGATAATATAGCCAGTATTGCTCGATGGTGGCAATGGAGCAGTGTAGTAGTGCGAGAAACCATGCCAGTGCTCTAACCCCTCAGTAACGTCTTGCGCCCTATCTGGAGGATATATTTCCGCACGATGCTTGAAAGAGTCGGCCGCACTACATTGATCAATTCCGGGTTGTGTACCATTTGTGTTCACGATCTTAAGCGCCTTTGACCCTGCGCGTACGATCTGACTCTGTATGGTGTAGCGACCCTGCTGATTACTCAATGACTCACAGCGAAGATCAAGACCTGTAAGTCCATTTTCAAAATCGTAGGAGTATTTCATGGTCGCCCCTCCCCCTGTCCCCACCGCCACTGTCACGCTCTTCACAATACTTCCCCCTGCTCCGGTGCAGGAGATGGTGTAGGTGGTATTGGTTGTGGGTGAAAGTGTTTGTGTGCCACTCGTTGCTTTGGCGCCTGTCCAGCCGTTACTTGCTGAGCAAGATGTGGCGTTGGTTGAGCTCCAGGTCAAGGTGGTGGAGTTTCTGGTGGTGATAGATGTAGGGTTAGCAGAGAGTGTTGCGGTGGGGGTTGGGGTTGTAGCACTCTGCGTCGTTACATTCACAATCGTTGAG
>Ga0156737_130_pt1 | contig 16422 bp, 17 predicted proteins | sample RifOxyD1_FD_112066 | JGI IMG/M metagenome (GOLD analysis project Ga0156737, IMG submission 112066) | Candidatus Yonathbacteria bacterium RIFOXYD1_FULL_52_36 | reverse complement strand
AACGACAAAGCATTGCAAGCGGTGCAGATCATTCAGCAAAAGAGTCCTAAGACACTCGAAAAAGACCCGGCATTTGCCGCAACTATCCTCCGCACACGATAGCGTATGAGGCTTGAGGTGCGGTATACTTGATTCTATGGAAAGCATTTTTAACAGAACATTCTTTAAGTTTACGGCGGGGTTCGTGGGAATCCTGCTTCTGGGGTTCGCGGGCATCATTGTGGTGGGGTATATGGATCAGCAAACCAGGCAAGGAGGAGAGGCACGGGTTCCCGTGGTGGTTCCATCGCAGGAGCTCGACCCACCTTGACCAGAACGGTAAGGTGGGGTAATATCCACACAAAGCCGTAGAACACAGGCAGTGCCAAATACAAGGCACAGAGGTCCTGTGGAGGTCGAATCTCAGTACGCCTGAATTCAAAACTAGGTTCGTTGCGAGAGCCTGGAAAATGTGCGAATTCGCCCGAAGACGAGTTTTGTCGTAGCAGAGCTACCCAAAACGAGGATGAGGGATGAGCTCGCGCATTTTCACGGGTCGCAGCAGGACATAGCTTTTGTGATTCAAGGCGGTTGAGGGCTTCGAAACGGTGCAAGCCGTTTCTTTTTGTTTTTAAACCATAGGAAGTATGGCATTAACCAAAGCACAGAAAGGTAAGGTCATTGAGAGAGTTGACGAGGCTGTCAAAGGCGCTCAGTCGATGGTGTTCGTGAATTTTCACGGACTTACAGTCGCAGAGACCACAATGCTTCGCCGCAAGCTCCGTGCCGAAGGGACGGGGTACATGGTGGCAAAGAAGACGCTCGCCAAGCGCGCACTTGATGCCGCAAAGATCGGAGGCGAAATGCCGGATCTTCGCGGAGAAGTTGCGATCGCGTACGGCCCTGATCTCTTGGCTCCCGCACGAGGCGTCTATGAATTCCAGAAGGAGCACAAAGACCACGTCGAGATCCTTGGAGGAGTGTTTGAGGGAGCGTACATGGACCAGGTGGCGATGACCGCAATTGCGACCATTCCGCCACGTGAGGTACTCTACGCACAGTTCGTCAATGTCATCAATTCTCCGATCCAGCGCCTCGCGGTTGCGCTTGATCAGATCAGTCAGAAGAAATCCGCAGAGTAGTCATTACCCAATCGATATAAGCATTCATTATGTCTGAAGAAGCAACAACCCCAAACGAGGTGGTAGAAGTGCCGGCAAAGTTCAAGGCTATCGTGGATTCGATCGAATCAATGAGCGTTATTGACTTGAATGAGCTCGTGAAGCTCTTCGAGAAGAAGTTCGGCGTATCAGCTGCAGCAGTTGCCATGGCAGCTCCAGCAGGTGGCGCAGCAGGTGCTGCAGAGGAGAAGGATTCCTTTACGGTAGAGCTTTCAGCAGCAGGCGACCAGAAGATCGCGGTCATCAAGGTGATCAAGGAAGCTTTTGCTCTTGGCCTTAAGGAGGCAAAGGACCTCGTGGATGCTGCTCCGGCAGTACTCAAGGAGGGCGTAAAGAAGGCAGAAGCAGATGATCTCAAGAAAAAGATCGAGGAAGCAGGTGGCAAGGTAACGTTGAAGTAACAACCCGAACTTTTCGGTTCTGTTGCAAAACCCCGGCATTGCCGGGGTTTTGCGTTGCTGTAGTTGGGGCAGGACGAATACTGGACGTCGGACGTCCAGTATTCGTGCAAAGGGCTGTCTTTTTGGCAAAAAATCGTTATACTTATAGGTAATGGATTCAGTATCGATACTCTTTGGAGGAGCGCTTCGCGTAAAACTTATGCGCCTTTTTCTCATGAACCCGGAGGCGGTATTCTCGACCGCCGACATCGCTTCGCGTGCACGTGCTGAATCACGCGCCGTGCGAAAAGAATTACCGGCGCTTCTCAAGGCGGGGCTTATCGGCAAGGCGATGACCGTCGTGGAAACTCCTTCGCGCACTAAGGGAGGGAAGTCAAAGAAAACTCGCGTTCCGGGATTTCGGTTCGACCCGTCATTCAAAGAAGCGGCGCATCTTCGAAATCTACTTGCACCAACGAATGCTGTTCAGAGTGATGATGTGGTCAAACGGTTTCGCGACGCAGGAAAGCTTAAGCTCGTGGTTCTTGCGGGATTCTTTATTGGTGATGAAACTTCGCGCGCCGACCTGCTCGTAGTGGGGGATCAACTTAAATTGCCTATCCTCGAACGCTCGCTCAGGGTTCTCGAATCAGAGATCGGCAAAGAACTCTCCTATGCTTTTTTTGATACGAAGGATTTTTTGTACCGACTGGACGTCTCGGACAAATTCATACGTGACGTACTTGATTACCCTCACGAAAAGGCCCTGAACCGAATGGGAGAGGTCCTCTAGAGACCGCAGGCATCGCCCCAAAAGATATCCACAGGAATCCTTGAGATCAAAAGAAATAAAGGGTTTTTGGTGCTACACTATATATAGGCAAGATCAAAAAGTGCGAAGTATTGCGCCGAGGCGGTTGTCGACCGCGCGGAGCAATCGCACGGGATTTTTATTTCGTCTAGCGAGGAGCGCGTGGACGAGTACTCTCGTACACAGCGTCCGAGCGAAGATGAAATATAGGTTCAACACCTCGCAGCCTGTTTGTCTGTGCGATGCATGCAGATAGGCTGCGAGGAACCTTTATTAGAGGTAATTTATACGTTTTTATTATGGAAGGAGAGATCGTGTATTCGAACCCCGACATGCTTACAACATGGGGAACTGAGCTTACGAATTCGTTTAACAGTGTTGGTGGTGGCGTGCTCAATATCCTCCCTAAGGTTATTGTGGCGCTCGTGATCTTTATCGCGGGCTGGATCATCGGTGCAGTACTTGCACGCGTCATCGAGCAACTTTTCAAAGCGCTCAAGGTAGACAAAGCGCTCGATATGGCAGGCCTTGGAGACTTGGTTTCTAAAGCAGGGTACTCGCTTAATTCAGGTGCATTCATCGGAGCCCTGGTAAAGTGGTTCGTGATCGTTGCGTTCTTGATCGCGTCCCTTGACGTCATCGGCCTAAGTCAGGTCAATGACTTTTTGCAGGGAACCGTGGTGTTCTACTTGCCTAAGGTCATCGCCGCAGCACTCGTGCTGATCATCGGAGGCGTTCTTGCCGAAGTGGTCCAAAAGGGTGTTTCCGGATCGGTGCGCGCGGCAGGGGTGCGTTCCGCTGGATTCTTTGGTGGTGTTGCACGCTGGGCGGTTTGGGTGTTTGCGATCTTGATCGCACTCCAGCTCGTCGGCATTGTTGGCGCCTTTGCGCAGACGCTCTTTACGGGCTTTGTAGCAATGATCGCTATTGCAGGCGGTATCGCCTTTGGTATGGGTGGTCGCGATGCGGCTGCACGCTATATCGAGAAGCTTCGCGAGGAGATCTCGACCAACGGTCGATAATTCCCCCTAGGGGGCCTTATTTCGGCTAGTGAGGAGCGTTGTGTGCGAGTACGCTCGTACACAGCGTCCGAGCGAAGACGAAACACAGGTTCAACGCAGCGCAACCTTTATCAGGAAAGCGGTGTCAGGCAATTGCTTGACACCGCTTTTTCTATGAGTATACTTACCCGATACCTGATATGAGTAAAGAGAACCAACACCGCAAGCGGCGGGGGTAAAACCCCACAAGAGTTCTTAATTGCTCTTGCGCCCGCTTGCGAAAGCGGTCTTTTCTTTTTTTAGAGCAGGACATGATCGTTGACAATTTAATAAGAAAGAAGAGGTCTTGAATCAATGCAGGAAATGTATTTGTTCGAAACTAATGAATTGTGGTTTTTAGGTTTCCTAATAGGAGCCTAAGAGCGTACGGTGGATGCCTTGACTCTAAAAGACGATGAAGGACGCAGCTTGGCGGCGATATGCTTCGGGGAAGTGCCTAGCAACTTTTGATCCGAAGATTTCCGAATGGGGGAACCCCCTGCGGCAAAGCCGCAGGATCCTAACATTTCGTTAGGAGGTGTACCCGGGGAAGTGAAACATCTCAGTACCCGGAGGAAAAGAAAAAAATCCTTCGCTCATACTACGGATACGCACTAACGTGTGTCCCGTAGTGTGAGCGATGGACCATTCCCTGAATAGCGGCGAGCGAAAAGGGAGGAGCCCAAACCGCGCATCACACAGGGCGAGATACGAAAGGTTCGTATCGTGCGTTGTGTGATGCGCGGGGTTGTAAGACATACACGTCGCATTTATGCGAGAAAAGTTACAAAATGTGGTGTTAGCCGAAACTGCTGGGAAGCAGTGCCCTAGACGGTAAGAGCCCGGTAGGCGAAAACATCATATCTTTTTTGTGTGTGCTCTTGAGTACCTCAAGACACGAATAGCTTGGGGGAATCTGCCAGAACTAACTGGTAAGGCTAAATACTTTTAGAGATCGATAGTGAACTAGTACCGTGAGGGAAAGGTGAAAAGTAGCCCCGTGAGGGCAGTGAAATAGACCTGAAACCGTATGCTTACAAAGAGTGGGAGCCCTGTTTATCGGGGTGACCGCGTGCCTATTGAAGAATGAGCCAACGAGTTGCTGTGTACTGCAAGCTAAGTCCAAAAAGGATGGAGCTACAGGGAAACCGAGTGTGAATAGCGCGTTCGTAGTACACATCAGACCCGAAGCCAGGTGAGCTTACCATGAGCAGGGTGAATCCCGACGAAAGTCGTGAGGAGGCCCGAACCGGTTGACCGTTCAACATCATCGGATGACTTGTGGTAAGGAGTGAAAAGCTAATCGAACCTGGTAATAGCTGGTTCTCTCCGAAATAGCTTTAGGGTTAGCGTCGCAGTTACCTTTGGGGGGTAGAGCACTGGAAGGGTTCGACAGGGAGCAATCTCGCGAACCCTATCAAACTCCGAATACCCGAAGTCAATTCTGCGGCAGTTAGGCCATGGGGGCTAAGCTCCATCGGCCAAAAGGGAAACAGCCCAGATCTCCAGTTAAGGTCCCTAAATCTATGCTAAGTGCATCACAAGGAGGTGGAATTTCTTAGACAATGAGGAGGTTGGCTTAGAAGCAGCCATCCTTGAAAGAAAGCGTAACAGCTCACTCATCGAGAGATTCTGCGCCAAAGATAATCGGGGCTAAGCATAGTACCGAAACTGAGGGTGTGCACGTTCTTCGGAACGTGTATGCGGTAGGAGAGTATTCTTGTCTGCAGTGAAGGAGTGTCGTGAGGCCCTCTGGAGCGTCAAGAAGTAAGAATGTTGGCACAAGTAACCACAATGCGGGTGAAATCCCCGCACGCCGAAAGACTAAGGTTTCCTTGGCGATGTTGATCAGCCAAGGGTGAGTCGGCCCTAAGGTGATGGCGAAAGCCGTAACTGATGGACACATGGTTAATATTCCATGACTTCTGTTGTGTGCGATGGGATGACGAAGGTTAGTATGCAACGCGCATTATTGGATTTGCGTTCGTGCGGTAAGGACGGTGCTTAGGAAAATCCGGGCACCTGCTTTTAATGGCGTTTCCAAGCTGAGCGGAAATGGGGAGGTTCGCCTCCTTAGATGTTGCAAAGCAGCTTTCCAAGAAAAGTCTCTAAGCTTCAACTCAACAGAAACCGTACCGAAAACCGACACAGGTAGTCAGGTCGAGTAGACCAAGGCGAACGAGTGAGTGTCCCCCAAGGAACTCGGCAAAAAAGCAGCCGTAACTTCGGGATAAGGCTTTCCCGCCGCAAGGCGGGACGCAGCGAAAGATTCCCTGGCAACTGTTTACCAAAAACACAGCTCCCTGCGAACTCGCAAGAGGATGTATAGGGGGTGACGCCTGACCAATGCGAGAAGGTTAAATATCGGTGGTGTATGGTCTTCGGATTATATGCTGGCTGATATAAGCCCTCGTCAATGTCGGCCGTAACTATAACGGTCCTAAGGTTCTCGGTTCAACGCAAGTTGAGTCGAGAAGGACTGGGACTGTTGTAGGAAATTGGTAAGCAATAAATTATCGTCATACGTAGCTACCTACATCACCGTAATGTGATGTTAGTCCAAACATGGTTAACGAGAGACCAACACCATGCATCCTACTAACGAATGTTAGGGATGAAGAGAGAGTCCAACGTTGAGGAATAGTTGAGCGAAATTCCTTGTCTGGTAAGTTCAGACGTGCACGAATGGCGTAATGACTGGGGAACTGTCTCGGGGGACAGCTCGGTGAAAATACAGTACCGGTGAAGATGCCGGTTACCTGCAGTTAGACGAAAAGACCCCAGAAGCTTTACTATAGCTTGGTATTGAGTATGTTTGTTTACTGCGTAGCATAGGTGGGAGAGGTTGAAGCAGTGCTCTCGGGTGCTGTGGACTCGTCAGTGAAATACCACTCTGTGAATGGGCATGCTCTAATCTGTGCGGAAAAAACGCACGGTGACAGTATCTGGTGGGTAGTTTTGTTGGGGCGACATCCTCCTAAATTGTAACGGAGGAGTTTATTAAGGTTCCCTAGGCGCGAATGGAAACCGTGCCGATAGTGTAATGGCATAAGGGAGCTTGACTGCAAGAGGTACATCTCGAGCAGGTGCGAAAGCAGAACATAGTGAACCGACCACTCGCTTTAGATGCGGTGGAAGATTAACGGATAAAAGCTACTCTGGGGATAACAGGCTAGTTCCGCCCAAGAGTTCATATCGACGGCGGAGTTCGGCACCTCGATGTCGGCTCATCTTATCCTGGGGCTGGAGAAGGTCCCAAGGGTTTGGCTGTTCGCCAATTAAAAAGATACGCGAGCTGGGTTCAAACCGTTCAGGCTCTGAAATTATTTCGGATCCTGAACCCATTTGAACCCCGAGGAATCGACATATACACGGCGGCTTGCACCAGTAATGGTGCATGATAAGTTGACTTATATCGGAGAAACCCGACTGGCATTTTGCCAAGGGCAACTTCGAGGGAATTCACATTAGTGTGGAGCCCGTAGAGACTGAATGTTAACCATCCAATTCGTTGGATGAAGTCACAGTCCGATCCACGTAGTAATACGTGAAAGTAGATGCGTGAGACAGGTTGGTCTCCTATCTACTGCAGGCGTTGATTCTTGAGAAGAGTTGCTCCTAGTACGAGAGGACCGGAGTGAACTGACCTCTGGTGTATCGGCTGTCACGCCAGTGGCACTGCCGAGTAGCTATGTCGGGAATGGATAACCTCTGAAAGCATCTAAGAGGGAAGCCACCTTCAAGATTAGGAATCGTTGAGACCCCTAGGAGATGACTAGGTTGATAGGCACTAGGTGTACGCACAGCAATGTGTTTAGCCGAGGTGTACTAATCCGTCGAGTCTCCTATTAGGAAACGTGGGAATCACAGTTCAAAGGTGGAAAACATTTTCCTGCATTGATTTAAGATCTCTTCTTTCAAATTGTAAACGTTCAAACGGGGTGTAGCTCAATCAGAGCGCCGGTCATGGGGACCGGAGTGTGGCAGGTTTCAATCCTCCCACCCCGACCAATTAGTGTTTGCTCGAATATATTACGAGCGTTTTGTTCTGGTGACTTATCGGAGAGGTCACACCTCTTCCCATTCCGAACAGAGAAGTTAAGCTCTCCAGAGGCGATGATACTCGAAAGGGGAAAGTAGCTCGTCGCCAGAACAAAGTGCTTGTAACAAACCTAATACCAAAAGCCGCCCGCAAGGGCGGCTTTTGCGTTTTCCACGGGCGCACACCGTACCTTTCTGGTACACTTATACCTATATGATGACGTGGTCTCTTAAACGGCAGATCCTTTACGGAGCGGGAGCGCTCTTTGCGCTCGTTCTCGTTCTTGCGTATCCGGCGTATCTTGTGTTCCATAACGAGCCTACGTGCATGGATAATAACCAGAACGGTACAGAAGAAGGGGTTGATTGCGGTGGGGTATGTGCCCGTGCGTGTACCGATCTCGTGGCCCCGCTTTCGGTGGAATGGGCGACATATTTTAACGTCGGAGGTGGCATGTATGACGTTGCGGCGAGTATCGAGAACAAAAATGCCGGAGCGGGTATCGCGGATCTTCCGTATCGCTTTATTCTCTATAATGAATCGGGTGCAAAGATCACGGAGCGGGAAGGGAGAACGTTCGCAAATCCGCGCGAAGAGGTGGTTGTGTTTGAGCCAAAACTGATGACGAACGGCAAGGTTCCCGCTAAGGTTGAGCTGGTGCTCGGAAGCACACCGGAATGGCTCCAGGCAAGCGTCGCAGAAGAGAAGATCACTGTCCGCGACAAAGTGTTTTCCGGAAAAGACGCGAAGCCAAAAGTTACCGCAACGCTTGAAAATACATCTCCCAACGAGATTCGCAACGTTGAGGCGATCGCCGTGGTCTATGACGGACGGGGGAACGCGGTTGGGGTATCAAGTACATTCATTGAACGCATCAAAGGTGACGGTACGTTCCCTGCATCATTTTTTTGGCCGTTGCCTTTTGTTGCAAAACGTACTACTGACGTGTGCACCGCTCCTGTCGATGTAATGTTGGTATTTGACCGGTCGGGGAGTATGGTCGGAAAACCGCTTACTGATGCTAAGGCGGCCGCACAGCTCTTTGTGGAGCGTCTTTCAAGCGAGGACCAGGTGGGATTGGTGACCTTTGCGACCGATGTAAGCGACCCGATCGACAGCACGCTCTCTTTTAGCCACGGAAGTGTTCGCGATGCTATCGGGAAGATCGCCATCGGTACAGGACTTCAATACACAAACTTGGGTGCAGGAATCGAAGCGGCAGGGAAGGAATTCACGTCCTCTCGTGCACGCGAGGGGGTAAAGCACGTGATCGTGGCGCTCACCGATGGTGTTGCGACAATGCCGGAGAACCCAAAGAACAAACAGGATAAAGTCTATCCGGAAACGTTTGCGGCGTTACGTGCAGAAGAAGTAAAGAAGACGGATACGCTTATCTATGCCATTGGTCTTGGCCGCGAGGTGAATGTGCCGTTCCTTAAAGGATCGATCGCTTCAAGCCCTGACCATTACTATGCCGCAGCAACCTCGGCTGATCTGGGGCGCATTTACGGGGAGATCATCGAGGCGGTCTGTAAAGAAGAGGTCTTTACGACCAAGATATTCCCGCGTATTCAGGAGGTTGGCGCATAGGCAGAACTTCGGGTATCATGCGAGAACAACCCACGTTCTTATAGGGAACTTTGAGTTGCGAAACTATGTCCTGCTACAGCTTCCGAAAATGCGCGATCTCATCCCTTAAATTCATTTTGGGTAACTCTGCTACGACAAAACTCATTTTCGGGCGCCCTCGCGCATTTTCGAAACCCTCGCAACGAACCTAGTTTCGTAACTCAAAGTATGGAATTCATCACCAAAGCAACCCGCACTCATATTGACTGGATACTATTTCTGGCGACGCTCCCCCTGTTGGGGGCTGGGCTCTTGACGATGGACTCATTTGCCGGAGAGAATCCATTCTTTGTGCGTCAGCTGATCTGGATCGGCGTTTCCCTTGCCGCGTTCTTTGCGGTGAGTTTCCTTGATATGCGGTTCCTGAAGCGTACGGGAGTACTGGTGTGGCTTTTTGTGGGGGCGTGCGCGGTACTTCTCGCTCTTTTTGTGTTAGGTCATACCGCAAAAGGGGCAACCAGTTGGTTTGATCTCGGCGGTTTTTCGTTTCAGCCATCGGATCCGGTGAAGCTTCTCGTAATCCTTATTCTGGCGAAATATTTTTCCCGGCGCCATGTAGAGATTGCGCACTTTCGCCACATTATTCTGTCCGGGGTGTATGCGCTCATCCCATTCCTGCTCGTCTTTCTTCAGCCGGACTTTGGATCGGCAATGATCATCTTTTTCATATGGTTCGGCATGATCATGGTTTCAGGAATCTCGCGGAAACACCTGCTCATGGTCTTTACGGCAGGGGCGCTCATATTTGCAGGGTTGTGGGCATTTGTATTCGCGGATTATCAAAAAGCGCGCATCGCGACATTCATAAATCCTCTGGCAGACATCCGGGGGACGGGCTGGAATGCATACCAATCAACGATCGCGGTGGGTTCGGGCGAGCTCTTAGGGAAGGGGGTGGGATACGGAACGCAGTCACGGCTTAAATTCCTACCCGAGTATCAGACGGACTTTGTGTTTGCTGCATTTGCCGAGGAGTGGGGGTTTGTAGGGGTCGTGCTCCTCTTTACGCTGTTCGGCATCGTCATGTGGCGGATCCTCGCGAATGCGCTCGTGGGCGCAGGGAATTTTGAAACGCTCTTTGGTTTGGGGCTCGCCATATTCCTCATGGCACACTTCACGATCAATGTGGGTATGAATATGGGGCTTATGCCGGTGACAGGTATCACCGCACCGTTCTTGAGCTACGGTGGATCGCATCTCCTCACCGAGTTTATCGGACTCGGGATTCTTATGAGTTTCCGCCGTTACGCCCGCGCCGCCCATCGCGATGATATGAAGAACGAATTCTTGGGGGTGTAGGGGTTGGCCCACAATCGTCATGGGTAAAGTGCTGTTAAGGAAGCCGGTACCACTGAAGAAAATAGGGAGATTACGGGTGATAATACACAAGACGATCTCCTGCTGGACTGTCAGCTCCCCAATTCCATCCAGCCCACACAACAGAATCACAGTACGCGGTATCTTTTATCTGGCAAGAATTCGGGTTCCCCGCATTCTCAAGTCGCGCAACTAAATCGTATGTTTGGTTGGTCCCGGATGTCGAATAGTAGTAGGAGTAATCACTCGCAGTTGTTTGAAGTACATTATTTGCAGGGGTATTTTTTGGATCAATAGGTAACTTAGAAATAAACCCACCCGCAACCACTGCATAAAGTGGATTTACCGCGATGTCCGTAGAGCTCCATGCTCCCTGTGCGCTAGAACATTCATCATACGATGTACAGAACCCAGAAGTGTTCGGGTACCTACCGTTTTGATCATAGTATAAAGCCAACGCTTTTTGAAGTTGGGTAAGATCACTTATTCGTTGCGCGTCTCTTCCTTTCGAGCGCGCAGTATTAAGCGATGAGAGTACCACGCTGGACAAGAGTCCAATGATTGAAATGACCACAAGGAGTTCTATGAGAGTAAATCCTTTTTGTGTAGATTTTTTGAGCATAAAGTCTATCTATTGATTGGGGTTTTTACAGGAACAAGTTGCTGCTCTTTTGGACTCAGCTCTGACTTTGAGGGGTTGATTGTATTTTTAATTACAAAAAATGTACCAACAAAAAATAACACAGCAATCAGCAGTAACACATAGCTTGCTTGCTTTTCGTCACGCACCAGACCAGTCTTCATCACCAAGCTGACCATTTTCGAAGAACGGGGGATGGGGTTGTTGCTGGGACTGCTGCTGTCTTCCGGATTGAATTCTATGGACATGGTGGTTTAGTCAGATGACACAACATAAAGATTAGCGTTTGAAACTGCGTTGCCACCAGAACAAAAAGAGGAGCCCGAAGGGTAGATGGACCAGTACGTGAATGCTGCAGTATAGCCCTTTGAGGAACACCTTAGCGGATTAGACATTTCAAAACGGGTGAACAATTGGTACCTTGATCCCGTTGAGTCAGTAAAATAGGAATAGGCGCTATCAGTTCCCCAAAAAGTGAAAGGATTTAGCGAGCTATTCGTTCCAGAGGTGTTTTGAGGAAGTGTTGCGATGTGTGGCGATAGCAAAGGTTCTAGAGCTGACGACCATGAATCTGAGAAGGAGGAGCTCTGGGTATAATACCTCCCGATGAAATTTGACGCGGGGGTCGGATATTGGCCGTTAGCATCGTAATAGAGCGTCAACGCCTTTCGAATTTCACTAAACTCTTGAATCTTTCGCGCGTCACGCGCCTTTGCTCGTGCTGAGCTGAGCGAAGAAAGCACCACGCTCGACATGAGGCCGATGATCGAAATGACCACCAAGAGTTCTATAAGGGTAAACCCACGATCTTTAAGGTGCATGACGGCTTTATGGATACGTGAGGTAGCACCTGCGAAGAGTATTGTTTAGAATATCTTGTGTTGCGTTTCCACAGGTTCCCGCAGGGTCAGTAAACCAGCGGATATTTGCGGCAGTACATTCCCCAGCTATGGTACGGGACGAGCACTGATACATTGCTCCTTCAAAAGTTGTACCAAGACTGTTGACGATAGGATTGAGAATGGGCAGTGAAATGAAATCATCAAGAATACCGTTCAGTGTCGCACTTTCCGACGTAGCGCCGCTCCACCCACACGTGTCGTCTGGTTGGTCACCTAAACACTTGATCCCAGTATCTCCCGGATCAGGGTATTCTCCGTTTGCATCATACGCAAGGAGAATTGCTTTTTGGTATTGCTGCATGGCCGCAATCTTGTTGGTATTTTCTGCTTTTACGCGAGCTGAGTTCACGGCTGAAAGAACAACACTGGCAAAAAGCCCAATAATCGAGATAACTACCAAAAGTTCAACCAGTGTAAAACCGCGAGTTTTGAGACTCATATTAATTTGCTCGAGAAGGAATGCTTGCGCGTTCTTCCGGGGTTAGTGTTTCTAATACTTCGAGTGAAAGGTCTTCAAGATACATCACATCAGTATTTACAGGAGAGGTATCTCCAAGCATGACCCAGATGGTTGCGAGAAAAAACAACGTAGCGAGAATAATTAATACATAGTTCGCCTGCTTCTCGTCGTGCATCAAGCCGGTCTTCATCACCCAGCCAACCATTTTTGAAGAAGAGGGAACCGGGTCGTTTGCGTAGGTACTGTGGGAGGGGTCTCCCGGATTGAATTCTATGGACATAAACCCAGTATAACCGCATCGCCCTAATGGGCAAACCGCGTTTTCCACAGGCTCTCAATCTTGGCGGTATACGGCTGTTGTTTCTGAGAGCATTTTTTTGAGGGAAAATTCTGTAGCGATCTTATGCTGGAGTGTTTCTCCCAAGGAAGTTCGTAGAGTTTTGTCTTGGGCTAGTTTTGTGATCGCTTCGGCGATCAATCGTGGATTGCGCGCAGGGACAAGAAGTCCTGAGACACCGTCCTCGATGATCTCCGGTATCCCGCCAACGCTCGTGGCGATACAGGGGATCCCTGCGGCGCCTGCCTCAAGAACTACATAGGCGAGAGCTTCCGAGACCGAAGAGAGGGTAAAGAGGTCAAGTCCTGGCAAGAGGGAGGACGCGTTTTCTTTATAGCCAACAAGGAATACACGGTCGGTTAACTGAAGGTCGATTACTAGTCGCTCAAGGTTTTTTCGTTCTTCTCCTTCGCCCACGACAACAAACGCGAACGGGACGGCAAGCTGTTTTCGAAGGATCGCCATTGCTTGTATGGCATACGCAAGACCTTTTACTTTATGGAGTTCTGCGATGGTGCCGATCCAAACGGCATCTGAGGGAAGGGTGGCCCGGACTTGTTCCGGCAACAGAAGCCCGCGGGCTTGTTCTTTGGGCATGAGGACTTGCGGAGGGATGCCGTTTTTCACGACCATGATCCTTCGTCGCACGAAAGGGAGTGCTTCCATTTGTTTTGAAATAGCATCGGAAACCGCAATGGTTTTGTGGGAAAGAAGGATCGTGAGCCATGCCAGGAACTTGATGATCGTTTTCTGGAGCCGTGACCGGTCTTCGTTAAAGGCGAAGCCATGCGCAGTAAATATGATGCGATGAGTGCCGGCAATGCGTCCAGCAAGGGCTCCCAACCCTCCCGCTTTTGAGCTATTCAGGTGAAGGATGTCAGGGTGCTCTGTACGGAGAATGCGAAGGAGAGAGAAGAAGGATCCAAGATCGTCTCCCAGGGAAATATCCCGCCCGAGTTTTCCGAGCGGAATGACGCGTACCCCAGATTCCTTAAGACGGGTGATCAGCGTTCCGCTGCCCCCGCAGGCAACGATGACCTCAAAACGGTCTCGTGGGAGGTTGGTTGCTAGGTCATAGACATAGCGCTGGGCGCCACCCCAGTTGCTCTTGGTTATGACGAGAAGAATTTTTTGCCGTCCTGAATCCATAGACATCCTTTAAATTTCAGCGAAATATGATACTATTATACTTAATATAGTCTCCGATGGGTATCTTCACTAAAAAAGAACCACTCGTCCTGTTTCTGGGCGATATCTTCCTCTTTTATGTTGCGCTTTGGTTGGCGCTCTTTGTTCGGTATCTCGAAGTTCCTTCGCAAGGCCTCCTACTCTCGCACGTCGAGCCGTTCTCGGTCATCTTTTTTGTTTGGATCGTCACGTTCTTCATTGCAGGGCTTTACGAGAAGCACACCCTCCTCCTTCAGAGTCGGTTGCCCGCGATCATTTTTCGTACGCAGATCATAAACAGCATTCTTGCGGCCCTATTCTTTTATGTGGCACCCGCAGTGGGGATTGCCCCCAAAACGAATCTTTTTATTGATCTCGTTATCTCGTTCATCCTTATTCTTTTCTGGCGCATCTCGGTTGTTCCCTTGTTGGGAGTGCGGAAGCAACAGCCGGCGCTTCTCATTGGCAGTGGTCCGGAAATGAAAGAGCTTAGGGATGAAGTGAATCATAACCCTCGGTACGGGCTCTCATTTATTTCCACCATCGATTTAGATGGTGTGGACGCACTCGATTTCCAAGAAGACGTGCTGAAAGCGGTCTACAGCGAAAATGTCACTACGGTGGTTGTTGATTTGAGGAATCCAAAAGCAGATCCGATCCAGCCACATCTTTACAACCTTATTTTCTCCGGGGTCCGTTTTGTTGATGCACATCGGTTGTATGAAAATATTTTTGATCGGGTGCCGCTCTCTCTTCTCGGTCACAGCTGGTTTCTTTCAAATATATCCTCTGTTTCTCACGTGGCATATGATGCGCTGAAGCGGCTCATGGATATTACCTTCGCACTTGTTGCGGGGATTGCCTCGCTCGTCGTGTATCCTCTCGTCGCACTTGCGATTAGGTTCGAAGATGGCGGTCCGGTATTTATCGTTCAGGAGCGCATTGGGAAAGGAAACTCCATCATAAAACTCTTTAAATTTCGTAGTATGCGCTCAAGCGATCAGGGTGTGTGGATTACGGAAGGTGACACGCGAGTGACCAGGGTAGGGAAGTTTTTACGCAAAGCGCGCATTGATGAATTGCCTCAGCTTTGGAATGTGGTCCGCGGGGACATTTCCCTCATTGGTCCGCGCCCCGACATTGTTGATCTTGGCAAAAAGTTGGCCAAAGAGATCCCGTATTACAATATCCGCTACTTGATCAAGCCTGGACTGTCCGGGTGGGCGCAGATCAAGCAAGATCTTCCACCGCAATCTCTCGAAGAAACAAAGATTCGTCTCGCGTATGATCTTTACTATGTTAAAAACCGCTCGTTTGTTCTTGATATAAAGATTGCGCTCAAGACCATCAAAACGTTATTGTCCCGGTCGGGCAAGTAAGGTATACTCTCCCCAATATGAAGATTTTTATTACCGGTGCAGCAGGATATGTGGGAGCGATGCTTGTTGATCAGTTCTCTAAGCGACCTGATGTGGACGAGATCATTGGCATCGACAAGGAGCGCCTCCCGGAATTCTTGAAAGGAAATACGAAGCTCACCTGGATCGACGGAAATATTGCCGACGATGTCTGGCAAAAAATTCTCGAAGAGAAAAAGCCCGAGGTGATGATCCATTGCGCATGGCAGATCCGCGAGATGTACGGCAAGAAGGGGACGCAGTGGAAATGGAACGTCGAAGGATCACTCAAGATTTTCGACTTTGCCTTTTCGCATGATTTTGTAAAAAAACTGATCTATTTCTCCACCGTTTCGTCTTATGGCGCAGAATCAACCAATACCCTCGAGTATCGGTTCAAGGAAAGTGATCCATTCATAGAGAATGAGTATCTTTATGGAGTTGAAAAGCGCGTCGTTGAGGAACGCCTGAAGGAAAAGTTTGATATGAAGAAAAAAGAAGGGAAGTCGCTCCCCCAGGTATTTATCGTACGCCCTGCAGCCATCACAGGCCCTCGCGGGCGGTTTATGATGAAAGAGCGGTTCGGCCTTCAGGCGGCGCTCTCAGGTAAACTCTCGAAATCACCGCTTCACAGGCTGATTTCCCTCATGGTGTCGTTCGTCCCCGCGCCACCCCTGTGGCTCCGCCAGTTCATTCACGAAGACGACGTGGCAAATATCGTAGAGATGTTCGCATTCAAACAACTAGATGGTGAGTACGAGGTATTTAATATCTGTCCTCCGGGCGATCCGGTCCTTGCTGTCGATATGGCAAAAGCAGTAGGGAAGAAAGTTCTCCCCATACCTCCATTCATGATACGCATTGCGTTCTTCTTCTTCTGGCACAGCACACGTGGGCGCGTACCAACCTCAAAAGGAGGTTGGAAATTTTACTCATTTCCTATTGCGGTGGATGGTTCGCGGCTCACGGAGCGGTATGGGTATCAGTACCAGTGGAACTCAAAAGACGCGTTTGTCTTTACTGATGGGCGCTATGGGGCCGAAGTTCCCGAGGGAGAACGCAAAACTAAAAAGCAATAACTTTGTGCGGCATGAACGATTCCTTGTTCCACGTACTCAATGGGCTTGCGGGAAGAAGTGA
>Ga0156737_138_pt1 | contig 18037 bp, 15 predicted proteins | sample RifOxyD1_FD_112066 | JGI IMG/M metagenome (GOLD analysis project Ga0156737, IMG submission 112066) | Candidatus Yonathbacteria bacterium RIFOXYD1_FULL_52_36 | reverse complement strand
TCTGCGTACTCAACGATTGTGAATGTAACGACGCAGAGTGCTACAACCCCAACCCCCACCGCAACACTCTCTGCTAACCCTACATCTATCACCACTGGAAGCTCCACCACTTTGATCTGGAGCTCAACCAATGCCACTTCGTGTACCGCAAGTAATGCATGGACAGGCACCAAAGCCACAAGTGGATCACAAACACTTTCACCCACGACCACGACCACGACCACGACCACCTACACACTCTCCTGTACCGGAGCAGGAGGCACTACCACCAAGAGTGTGACGGTCACCGTGACTGCGACAGCAGACACCACCGCACCCACCATCTCATCACGCGTCGTCTCCAACACCACGGCCACGGCCACCCGCATCACGGTAACCTCCAATGAGTCCGTGACCACAACCCTCCGCTACGGACTCACGGGAACCACCCTCACCACTACCATCACCTCAAGTACGCAAGGCACCACTCACGCCTTCACCCTTGAGAACCTTGCTCGCCGCACCACCTACGCCTACCAGGTAACGCTCCGTGATGCAGCAGGGAACACCACCACCTCATCGATCACCACCTTCACCACGTCAGCACGATTCCCCAAGCCACCAAAAGTAGAGAACCTCTCTGCTACCGCAGGCTCAGTCATTCTCACCTGGACCAACCCCACCTACGAATACACACAAACCATTCGCATCTACCGCAGGACAATCGACACCATCCTCGACACTCCTGATGCCACCTCCCGCATTGCCACACTCCCCGCAGGCACTACCACCTACACGGACACCACCACATCCCAAGGCACCACCTACCACTACACGATCTTTACCTATGACGACCAGAGCATCTACTCTGACCCCGTACACATTGCATTCACCACCGGTACGGATACCGTGGTGGTTAACCCCCCAACTCCCCCCACACCACCCTCAACCGGAGGAGGATCATCAGGCGGAAGCGTCGTCACCACAGGGGGGAGCACACCGACAACTCCGACCACACCAACTACTCCAACAACCCCTACCACCCCAACGACACCAACCTCCACCACCACCTACCCACCCCTCACCCGACCACTTGGTCTCGGATCCCGCGGTGACGACGTAACCACCCTCCAGCAGATGCTTGCCCAAGATCCAACCATCTACCAAGGTGAGATCACCGGCTACGGTGCCGTCGGTCCTTCCACCCGCGCACAACTCAACACCCTCTACGCAGGTACCACCACAACCCCACCTACCGCATCAGGCCTTACCCCGGAGAAACGCGCCCTCATCCTAGATCAGATCAGACTACTGCAAGAGCAGGTGAAGCTCCTCTTACAACAGCTGACGCTGTTGTTGCAGAGGGGGGTGGTGTAGGATTGGTTCAACACGTATCATTTATTTATTATTCACTCACATATCTCGCGCTATGCACCCTGTACCCCGGCTGATTCTTGTCACGTTTGCTATCCTCGTGCTTCCGGTTGGGGTGAGTGCGGCGACCTTGATCTACAATCAGGATTTTTCGGTTGGTAGTACACTTGCTGATGTTGGTATATCCGATGAGCACATTCCTAGTCCGATATACGCTGGAGAGACGGTAAAATTTGGAGTTCCTCCGGGGGATGCCAGTGGTAATCGTGCATTACGCTTATATGCACGCGGTGGTCAAGACGGTGGGTATTGTGAGGGCACTGTTGTTGCAGGCACGTGCACCGGTACATGGAAGCACCGCGTAGAAGTGAACTTACTCAATGCAGACGGCAGCGCTATTAGAATGGCCCCCGAGGTTGATTACTGGGTCGGGTTTCGTTTATGGGTGCCAACTACATACCCAACCTATGGCATGAAGGGCTTAATTGGCGTGTTTGACCCTATGTCTGGTGGTCAACCCAGTGAGCCAGATATCATGACGTGGAGTGGAACAAAATTACGGATAAATAATCATTACTACGATTCAGTAGAGGGGAACGTTGCGATCGTAAGTCCTCTGGGTGACGTGGCTATGAAAAAAGGTGCGTGGCAGGATGTTGTCGTACACCTACGTCGAGGGGGATGGTCGGGAACAAAACTCGGAGCGTTTGAGGTGTGGATAGATGGCGTTCAGCGCACACCATCTACGTGGGCCAATATTCGTACGAGTTATAATAAAGCAGCCGCTGGTGTCCCCGATTCCATCATACGTTTCGGGCACTATTTCTTATCGAATAAATACGGAGCTGATGGGGTAACGCCGCAGAATTTTGAGATGTGGTGGGATGAGATCAAGGTTGCCCAAGGCCCCAACGGTTTCTCCCTCGTGGACCCCGCACAAAGTGGCGGAGGAGGAACCCCCGACACCACCGCACCCACCACTCCAACCTCCCTCACCGCCGCCGCCATCTCTACCACCCAGATCAATCTGTCCTGGAACGCCTCCACGGACAACATTGGTGTAACCACCTATCGTCTCGAACGCTGTACCGGAGCAGCGTGTACCACGTTCACCCAAGTAGCAACACCCACAGGAACCACGTATTCAAACACAGGACTCACTGCAAACACCACGTATCGTTTCCGCACACGTGCCACAGATGCGGCAGGGAACCTCTCGGCGTATTCAAGCATTGTGAATGCAACGACACCGAACACTGTCACTACAACAACCCACGATCTCTGGTACAGCACCACGAATAGCCGCACAAGTCCGACCACGCTTTCCGCAAAAACAGTCTCTGGCAGTATCTACATATTCCTCTCACCCGAGACATCCGTTTCCCAAGTACTCTACTACCTTGACGATATGACTATGATCGGCACTCCACGACAGTCGGAAGGTTCTGCACCCTACGACTTTGCAGGAGGAAGCGTCACCACAGCAAACGCATTCAATACCACTACGCTCACCAATGGAACCCACTTCATCACGGCAAAGGTGGCGAAAACCGATGGCACCGTGAGCACGATCACGAAGACCTTTACGGTATCGAATGGTGTTGTGGCTACTCCCACCCTAACCCTCTCTGCATCACCACTCTCTATCACCCAAGGACAATCAACCATCTTCACATGGTCATCCACCAACGCCACTTCCTGCACTGCAAGTGGCGCATGGTTCGGTACTACCACAACCAGCGGATCACAGACGATTGTTCCAGTGGCTTCGAGTACCTACACCCTCTCCTGTACCGGAGCAGGAGGCACTGCCACCAAGAGCGTGACGGTCAGTGTCTCTTCTGTACCACTACCACCCCCCGACACCACCGCACCCACCACCCCCACAGCTTTCACCGCAACTCCAACCTCCACCACCCAGATCAACCTCGCGTGGACTGCGTCCACAGACAACATTGGCGTCACTACCTACCGCCTCGAACGCTGCACAGGAGCCACCTGTACCACCTTCACCCAAGTAGCAACACCCACCACTACCACCTACGCAAACACAGGACTCACCGCAAACACCACGTATCGTTTCCGCACACGTGCCACAGATGCGGCAGGGAACCTCTCGGCGTATTCAAGCATTGTGAACGTAAGTACGCAGGCAACACCCACCGAGCAACTTCTTGCTCCTACCTTAAGTTTTTCAACGACCGCGGCGGTTGTCACACCGGGTAGCAGTATCATGTTTGTGTGGAATTCCACTAATGCCACTTCTTGCACCGCGTCTGGCGGTTGGAGCGGCAGCAAGGTTCTTTCAGGAACGCAAGTACTCGTTCTTCAGCAAACCACTACGTACATACTCTCCTGCACAAATACGATCGGTACCATAAAAAGGAGCGTGACCGTAAAAGTAGTGGGAGATGCTAGAGCCCCCGGAGTCTCAAATGTTACAGCGGATAATAGTACAACGAATGGGGCCACAATTACGTGGACGACAAATGAAGTTGCTGATACACAGGTCGAATACAGTACGACGTCTACCGAGCCAACGGTGCGTGTTATGTCGTACAATATCTTGCATGGGACGGGCACCGACGAAATCCTAGATCTTAATAGGACCGCACGTGTTATCGCAGAGGCTAATCCTGACGTAGTGTGTCTTCAGGAGGTTGACCAACAAAGTACTCGATCGGCTGGTATTGATCAGGCCGCATATCTAGGGACCGCCCTAGGCATGAATCATCAATTTAGTCCACTCTACACATTTGCAACTGGGGGACGGTATGGTAATGCAATTTTGGCAAAGTATAAAATTGTATCATCAAAGACTATCCCGTTCCTTGCAGTGGGGAATGGTACGGGAGATCGCTATCGAGGAGTATTACATGCTGTGCTTGAGATAGCAGGAACGGAGAGAGATTTTCTGTGCACACATTTGTCAGTCGGTTCGGAACAGCCGGGAGAAGATGCACGCATACGTCAGGTCAATGAGATCGAAAGCATTGCTGCAGCAATCGGGCGACCCGTAGTCATTTCAGGAGATCTCAATCAACTGGAAGGGCGTGAATCATACGCGCATACGGCAAGGTTTTGGGCCAACACATTCCTTGTTGCTCCTCCTCTAGTTACGCCCGCTAATAATACGGGACGTGATTACGTAATGTTGCGCGGGGGGAATACGGAGGTTCTTGCCACGGGGATTGTTGATAACCGTACCGCCTCCGACCATCAACCGGTATACGCAGACCTAAGGTTCTCGTCAGCTAAGTCCACATCCACATCATTAGTATCGGTACGTACGAACGCACACTCAGTAGTGCTCTCGAATCTTGCTCCCAATACTACCTATCATTATCGTGTACGGTCACGAGATGGTGCGGGGAATTTGGCAGTGTCAGGGGAGCAAGTATTTACCACACACCCTCTTTCTGTTTCTCCACCCCCCACACCACCCTCAACCGGAGGAGGATCATCAGGCGGAAGCGTCGTCACCACAGGGGGGAGCACACCGACAACTCCGACCACTCCGACCACTCCAACTACTCCAACAACCCCTACCACCCCAACGACACCAACCTCCACCACCACCTACCCACCCCTCACCCGACCACTTGGTCTCGGATCCCGCGGTGATGACGTGACCACCCTCCAGCGAATGCTTGCACAAGACTCGAATATCTACCCCGAAGGAGACATCACCGGCTACTACGGTCCTGCCACCCAGCGAGCCATCCAACGCTTCCAAACACAACACGCCATTGTCTCCAGTGGATCTCCTTCCACCACCGGCTACGGTGCAGTCGGTCCTTCCACTCGCGCACAACTCAACACCCTCTACGCAGGTACCACCACATCCTCAGGTCTTACCCCGGAGAAACGCGCCCTCATCCTAGAGCAGATCAGACTACTCCAAGAGCAGGTGAAGCTCCTCTTGCAACAGCTGACGCTGTTGTTGCAGAAGGGGGTGGTGTAGAATAGGGAGATATGAAAGCAACTTTCCTCGGAGCGCTCTCGTTCATCGGCATCGCCATTCTTGTGGTACTCGTCTTGGGACCCGACCGTACTTCATGGCGCGAAAGAAACCAGAACCAAGAGACCCCAAATTCTTCTTTGGAGAATAGTGCGGCAAATCTTGAAGTGAACGTTGGAATGCGTGCCCCAGATGGAATAACTCCCGCGGCAGGTGTTTGTGATGGGCCAACAGGTGCGGTCGTTTCTGTGGCGATCATGGATGACGTTCCGTCACCTCGTTGCGCAAAAGTATCGGCGGGGCAGAAGATCCGTGTCGAAAACAGAACAATGGAGCGCATCACCATTTTCTTTGAGGGGACAAGTAACGCGATTGCTTCACGGCAGTACTCGATCGTTCCCGGTGATGCAGTGCTTATCGATACACCTGTCGAATCGTACCTTTCTCCCGGGGTGCACCATCTAAATGTGTCGGGATATAGCAGTCCTGAGATCTGGTTTGGCGCCCTGAACGAGGGTTCGTTGGAACTTCCTGACCGGTAGGCATGACGAAGCGAAGAAAAGTTGTCGTCGTGGTTTCTGACCGCATGCAACGAAGGTATCGCTACGCACTCACCGCGCCGGAAGGGAAGCAGTTTGATCCTGAATTTCATCCCGACCTTACTCCAAAACAGATGCTTGCGCTCGGCGTCTTTGGCGGGAAGTATATGACTGATTGCACAAAAGAGTTTCCGAAAGATTGGTTTACCCATGCGAGGTTCTCGTCGGAGAAGTATGACCCCGCAGTAAATTTTTTTGGTGTGCGCGCAAGTCAGTCACGTGCGGTGTGGAAGGAGAAGGGGTGGATCTTTAAAGATGATCCGCGCGGGTGGTTTCAGTGGTATTGTCGGTACTATCGTGGCCGACGCATCCTCAAAGAAGATGCACGACAGATCAAGCGATGGAAGGCGATCAGACGCCATGGTGCGCAGGTTGTCCAACATTGTCGTACGGGCGACTTCTCGTGTCGCAGACGCCAACGGCAAGCGCTCCTGCATTGGGCCTATGATAGCCGAAAGCTTTAAAAATCCCCTGAAAATGCCCTATGCTATACTATGTAGTGTATACGGCGTTCTCTTTTTAAATTAAGAAGCTCTAATTTTATGCCTATGAAGTATATAAAAAAAGTAAGCATGGTGGCGTTGTTTGCGCTTGCTCCACTCGTGGTAAGCGCCGGTATCTACGGGGGATTCCCTAATTCAGCGACGCTTGCCAAAGATGCGGTCGAGGCGGATGACTACTATGCGGGATCCGGGAACGTCGATATTTCAGGAAGTATTTTGGGGGATGCGATTTTGGGTGGAGGAAATATTTTTGTAAGCGGTCCGGTTGGACAAGATGTACTTGCCGCCGGGGGAGTGGTGAATCTCTCAGGCGCTGTTGGTGACGATGTGCGCGTCGCTGCGGGGACGGTGTTGGTGAAAGGGGAAGTGGGTGATGATCTGATCGTCGCCGGAGGAGAGATCACGGTTTCTCCCGGCGCAAATATCAAAGGAGATGCAACGCTTGCGGGCGGAGCGATCACGATCAGCGCACCGATCGCAGGTGATGTGCGTGTTGCTGGAGGCACGGTGGTGATTGATGCCCCGATCGCAGGGAACGTGCATGCGCGCGTGGGAGAACTCATTTTAGGTGAACATGCGGTGATTGGTGGGGACTTGGTATACGAAGCGGGCAATGTTGCTGAAGTTCATTCAGGCGCACAGGTTGCCGGCGTGATTACATATACGCAGGCCAAGTGGGTCGGTACGAAAGAAGAACGCCAAGGCGTATTGGTAGCGATGTTTGGCATGTGGACGATCATCAAGATCGCGGTCTTGTTCGGCATCGGAATGCTGCTCCATGTTCTCTTTGGACGCATGTCGATGCGGTTCGTGGAACAGGGGATCACGAGGTTTTGGGGCAATGCCCTACGCGGACTCATTATCCTTATCGTGGTGCCGGTTGTCGCGATTCTTGCAATGGTGACTCTTGTGGGGATTCCACTGAGTATTTTTGTGCTCGCGCTCTACGGGGTACTCTTGGCACTCGGATGTTTCTATGGCCCGATCATTATGGGAAGCCTTATTCTAAAACTTGTTAAACAGAGCACGGAGTACGTAGTAAATTGGAAAACAATTCTTCTGGGCGCTGCGTCGAGCGTGGTCGTGGGCCTTATTCCCGTGATTGGAGGACTTGCAGGATTTATCTTCATGCTCGCTGCAATTGGGGTGATCGCGGTAAGTGAGTACGATCGATTTGTTGCCGCACGATAAAGAACACCGCGCCTTGGCGCGGAACCAGGGTTCTTTGTTGCTAAGGAGCGAGCCACCGCTCGCACATGTTTACTGTGCGCTTATGCACCCCGCCGCAGGCGGACGGGATATCCTAAGCACTTGCAATAGTGATATACTAGTATCTATATGGTTAATCGAGAAAAAGTTCAGCTTACATTCTTCTTCATCTTCTTTGCTGCGGTCACCGCACTGACAGCATATCTGTTCCTACCATTCTTTGAGGTGCTCGCGCTTGCGGCGATCTTTGCGGTGGTGTTAAGTCCGATCCACCGCAGAGTACTCAAGGTGCTGCGGGGGAGGGCGGGGTTTGCTGCGGCGGCAACCGTTCTTCTGACACTGGTGTTCATCGTTATTCCCGTTTCTTTTGTTGGTGTGCAGGTGTTCAGTGAGGCGGGGAATGTGTATGGAGGTCTTCGAAATGGCGGTGACTATGTAACGAGTGTAGTGCAGGCCATCGAAACGCCGATCCAAAGTGTTATCCCTTCGTTTACCATTAACGTCGCCGGATATGGCGAGGCATTTTTTGGCTGGTTGGCCAGCCACTTGGGACCGTTTCTTTCGGGAACGGCGTACGTTATCTTCGGGTTTCTCTTAATGCTCGTTGCGCTCTTTTTCTTCTTACGCGACGGGAAGCATTTTTTAAATTTTCTTCTTACGGTCAGTCCGCTTGATGATACGTATGATGATGAGATCGTACACCGTGTCGGGGCAACCGTGCATGCGGTGGTACGCGGGGCGCTCTTGGTTTCGATCGTGCAAGGTATTCTTGCCGGCGTCGGTATGGCACTCTTTGGAGTTCCCAACGCGGTACTTTGGGGGACACTTGCGGCGATCGCTGCGATCATTCCGGGCCTTGGCACAGGACTCGTGCTTATTCCCGCAGTCCTCTACCTCTTTATGCAGGGGGGTTTTGTCGCACCCCTCGGCCTCATGGCATGGGGAATCGCCGTGGTTGGGTTGGTTGATAATATTTTGATGCCGTATCTCTATAGCCGTGGCGCGTCCATTCATCCGCTCGTCATTCTTTTTGCAGTATTGGGCGGGCTCGCAACATTCGGTCCACTCGGATTTCTTATTGGGCCTATTGTCGTAAGTCTCTTCATTGCCGTTTTTGATATCTATCAGAAATTCACCGAAGAGAAGCACGTGAGCGCATAGGAAATACTATGACGCGTGAAGATTTTGAGATCATTATGGCGGAAGAATTTTCCGTTGTGCCGGAGCGGTTTTTGGGCAAGATCAAGAATGTAGGATTTATTGTTGAAGATGAGCCGGACGAGGAAGTACGACAGGAAGAAGGACTCCATCAGAACGAAACACTGCTAGGGCTCTATCGCGGTGTGCCGCTTTCGGAGCGTGGCGATAGTTACGGCATGGGGATGACGCTCCCTGACACGATCACGATCTATCAGTTTCCGATTGAAGAAGCGGCAGGCGGTGATCCGGCAGAGATCCGACGCATCGTCCGCGAGACCATCTGGCATGAGGTGGGGCACTACTTTGGATTGAATGAGCCGGAGGTTCGCTCACGAGAAGCGAAACGTCGTCAGGAAGGACATCGTTGAGTTGAGTACGGAATATCCTGTTTCTCGTAGAGCCCGATGTGTGCATCTAGGGAATGAGTGGTACGAAGACGAAGCCGGGATGTTCGCTCGACGTGATATCGCCGTCCCGGTTTTTCTGTATTTTGATGAGCGATGTGCCGATAGGAATCACGAGCGTTCCTCCAAGAGCAAGCTGTGCCACGAGCTCTAAGGGAAGTTCTGGTGATGCCGCGGATACCAGAATGCGATCGAAGGGGGATTTTTCAGGAAGACCAAGTGTTGTGTCGGCGTGTGTAAGGTGAGCACGAGGAAAAGAGTATTTTATAAGGTTCGTACTTCCAAAATCTACAAGTTCAGGAATGCGTTCAACGCCGAAGACCTCACCGGCAGTCCCGGCAATGTGCGCAAGGAGCGCCGTGGTCCATCCTGATCCAGACCCGACATCAAGAATGCGATCACCCGGTTTCGCGTCAAGGAGTTCGAGCATGTACGCAACCGTGGTTGGCTGGGAGATCGTCTGCTCGAATCCGATAGGGAGTGCGGTGTCAAGGTATGCTTCGGTGAGATATTCCGGGCGTACAAAGTCTTTGCGGTCGATGGCACGGAACGCAGCGATGATCGCGGGGGAGCGAAGAACGCCCGTGGCGAGCAGATCCCGAATAAGGAGTTTCATATCCATACCATAACGATATACCTTTTTCGGGCGATGCCAACCGTTGCTATTTTCATGAGTTTGTGATGTAATGCTCGACGGTATATACCCTCAACTGAAGGAAGGAGAGTTCTTATGAAAACGAAGAGTTTGTCCCGCACGATGCGGGCTATTTCATTACTGGCCGGTTTTGTTCTGACATTGCCGCTTGCAGGCTGCCTCACACAGATGTCAAAAGGCGAAGGCGGCATAATGTCGGCTGGTTCGAAAGCTGAACAGGCGCAACCGCCGGCGCGGTGTCCACAAAACTATGGCACTGCGCGGGTGAAACCACGCAGTGATCAGACCGGCGCGAGTATGCAAATGATCTTCACGGTGCGTGGTGGATCGGCATCGTTTGATCAACAGTCGGCGCTCGATTCGCTGGTCGAATCATTCGCTACTGAGTCGGGGTGCTTCACGGTTCTTGCACGCGGTGCCGCGCTCGATGCGATTCGCGAAGAGCAAGACATACAAGCACAGAACTCGCGCACCAAGAAACGGCTCTCTGAAGGGACGGTCAAGGCGGCACAGTATGTGATCTTGGTCGATATTCTGATGAACAGTCAGACCGGCGGCGGCATGGGCGGTCTTGGCGCGTTTCTTCCGGGCATTGCAGGAGTGGTCGCCGGCGGCTTGTCGGTGAATAATGCCGAAGCAAGCGTACGAATCAATATCGCCGATGTAAATACGGGTGAGATCGTCATTGATGTTACCGGTGACTCCAAGAGTACCGACATCGGTTTTGGCGGCCTGGGTTTTGGCGGCGGGGTCGCGGCAGCCGGCGGTGCGTGGGGTTCAACTCCAGCAGCGAAACGTACCGCAGCGGCGTATGATGTGGCATGGCGCAAAGCAGTTGCGCTCATGCCGTCGAAACTTGTCGCTTCGCGGTAGTTCAATAAAGAAAGTAGTTTTTACGCAGGCACCTCCGGGTGCCTGCTTTTAATATCTACTTCGTATCCCGCAAGAATGATGCATTGAGGACACCTAAGAGCATCATGACGCTGAGCGCAAGAAATATGAGGCGGAATGTTTCAGGGCTGTGGGGGTCCATGACCCTGAATACCACAGCACCGATGAGCGATGCGGCAAGAAATGCGAGCGGTGACGTATTGCGGAAAAATCCGATGAGTGCAGAATTTTCACCGGTGGCGTGTTTGAAGAAATACGTTTCGTTCATTACCTCGGTGGTGCTTGCGCCAACGCGACTCAAAAAGAGGATCGCCGCCCATGGTGCGAAGACTGCCGCGCTAAGCATTCCCCAGAGCGCGATCGCTCCTGTCGAGCACGCCATAATGATAAAACCGGCGACCATAAGTTCTTTTTCTCCCAAACGCGCATCAGCAAGGCGACCGAGCGGATATTGGAGCATGATGAAGGGGAGAAGCATGATGGTGAACAGTATGCCGATCTCTTTCCAAGGGAACCCTAGAATCGTGTGCAGATAGAGCGGCATGTAAATGATCATGGTTGCGTAAAAGAACCACAGGAGGAAGTTTGAAATGAAAACGGCGCGCGTATCGCGGTTCTGAAACATTTTTCGCGCACTTGCAAAGAACCCGGCCTGCTCGTACACAGGGTCTTTGAATGTATGTAATTTTTCTGCGATGAGGTACCAGACGGGAACCATCAACATGGCAGAGACGATGTAGAGTTTCCAGTAGTCGCCATTCGTGAGAAGCAGCGAGGCGATTAATGGAGACAGTACCCAGGCGAAGTTTATGACCGTGAGATAGAGGCCGCGTGTCTTGCCGGTAGTCGAGTCGTCAGAGGCGCTTTCAATGAAGAGGTCGAGCAGGTAGCTGATGATCGGAACTAATGCGAGATGGAACGCGATCATTCCTGCGACGAACAAGGGAGACCGGAAATAGATGACCCCAGCTAAGAGAAGAATTTCAATGCCCGTTGCTACCAGTGCGATGTTGTGGCCTCCCAATCGACGAAGTACACGCGGTGCGTACGCGAGACCGATCAGGGTCAAGATCGATCCGGCAGAAAAAACTGCCGCAAGGTATTTTTCCGGAAGAAATGTTTCAAGGAACGACGAGTTGATGTACGAGGTGGCGGCGGTATGGAGTGCGAACAGAAAACTTGCGGCATAGATGGCAAGGAGTGAGAATGATCGGGCGATGGTCGTGGACATACGATCAGTATACATCAAAAATAGCGTCGCTTTGCGAGTGCAAAGCGACGCTATTTTCTAATCTGAGTAGTGTGGCAGGACTAGACTCCCAAAATGACCGGGAGTACGATCGGACGCTTTGCAGTCTCCTGGAAGAGGTATCTGCTCACCGCGTCGGTGACTTTGTCGCGTACATAATCAAAGTTGATGGCTTTGACGCCCAAGGTGTTGTCCTCGATCGTTTTCTTGGTGATCGAGCGGGCGTTGCGGAGCATGTCCTGTGATTCGCGGAGGTATACGAATCCGCGCGAAATGATATCCGGTGATTTACGGACGCGACCGGTTGCGGTCTCTACCGATACGACGATCACAAAGATGCCATCTTGTGCGAGGAGTTGGCGATCACGGATGACCACTTCCTGAAGGTCGCCCACTGAGAATCCGTCAACCAAGACGAGATTATGCGGTGCCGATTCGGCGCGCACACGCACCTCTTTTCCTTCGTTGAAGAATTCGATCACCATGCCGTTGTCGGGAATAATGATATTTCCTTCAGGAGTGCCGACTGATTTCGCGATATCAGCGTGCACGCGGAGCATGTAGTGATAGCCGTGAACGGGAACAAAGAATCGCGCACCGACCTTCCGATGGATCCATGCGGTTTCTTCGCGGTTGGCGTGGCCGCTTGAGTGAACGTCAGACACTTGGTAGTGAATAAGGCGCGCACCTTGGCGTGAAAGGTTGTCTTTGAGTTTTTGAACACTGCGTTCGTTACCGGGAACGATCGAAGAGGAGAGCACGACGGTATCACGCTTGCCAATCTTTAAGTATTTGTGACTCTTATTTGCGGCACGCATAAGAGAAGCGAATTCGTCTCCTTGAGCGCCAGTGGCGAGGACGACAATTCGATCAGGCGGGTAGTCATCCATGCTTTCGATCGGAATGATCGTATCGCGCTTGACCGTAAGCATGCCTGCTTCGCGGGCAATCTCGACGTTGTTCTTCATGCTACGTCCGTCAATCACGATCTTTTTGCCAAGTGATTCGGCTGTGTTGATGATATGAATGAGTCGTTCAATGAGCGAAGAGAACGCGGCGATGAGAATACGACCCTCGGTGTTCTTCAAGATCTCAGTGAGCTTATCGTGCACCACTTTTTCGGGGATCGAGAATCCGGGGCGCTCAACGTTGGTCGAGTCGGCCATCAGAAGAAGATTGTTCTCTTTTGAGATCTTGCCGAACTCGTTCTCTTCGAATTCAGAAGGGATGCCGTTCTCGTGGTCGAGTTTTAGGTCGCCGGTGTGGATGATGTTGCCGAGCGGGGTCTCAATGATGACACCCATGGAGTCGGGAATCGTGTGGGTGACCGCGAAGAATTTAAGCTTCATGTCACCAACCGGAATCTTGTCGTCTTTTTCAACAATGCGGATATTGAGCGGTTCCAAATGAGGGAATTCCTCCTGACGCTTACGGATCATAAGTGTTGTCAGGTTGCGGGAGTAGAGCGGCGGGTTACCCATTTTTTCCATAAGGTAGGGGACGGCGCCAATGTGATCAAGGTGGCCGTGGGTAATCACGAGTGCTTTGATCTTGTGTCGGTTTTCTTCAAGATAGCGTGTATTAGGAAGAATGAAGTCGATACCCGGAGTACTCTCTTCTTTGAACTGAATGCCGGCATCAACAACAATGATCGTATCTTTGTATTCAATGACCGTCATGTTCTTGCCGATCTCTTCAACGCCACCGAGCGGGATCACGCGCACCACGCCATCTTCGAGTGGTGGCACGGGGACGCTGTTGCCATTGTGCTCAGCGCGTGGTGCGCTCGACATAGGGCGCGGCTTGTGCGATCCGCTCCGTGCCGGACGGAGTTTGGAGCGACTCCCCGAAAGGGAATGGGTCGGATTGCCAGCGGCGCCACTCGGGCGCGGTGCGCCAGAATGAGAGTCGCGCGTTGGGCGGCCTCCTTGACCTCCTCTGCTGTGCCGATCATGAGAAGGGCGCCCGCCTCCGCTCCGGTATCCTCCTGCGTGGAATGGCGCACGCGTACTGCGCTCACCTGCATCCGATCTGGGGGTTTGCGGTGCGCCGGCAGGTGTCCCTCCGCGTTCTGTTTGATGTGTCGCTGTGCGTTGAGCACCTCCTTGGTTTCCCTGAGGAAAAGGACGACCGCCCGAACGAGCCGGACGATTAGGGCGTCCCATGCCGCTGCGGACAATGCGCGCTGTCGGTGATGATTTTCTTTCTTCGTTCATATCTATCTGTGCGTATGCTGTTACTACTGTTAATTTACGGTTGTTAATTGTTGCTAGGATTTAGGCGCTAGGCACTAGGGACATGCATGGATGCTTGTAACTACTAATACCTAATGACTAACGCCTAACGTATTTACTGAAATATCTTCCACACAAAGTCTGTCTCGCGGTACCACTCATACACGCTCCCAAAACGCTCTGACGGATCAGTGACAACGCCCGCAGCGATCCCGTTAAGGTCGCCAGGAACTACGTATAAAAGGTTCGGTGCGTAGAGGAATGTTGCAGGCTTGTCGCTGATGATCTCGTCGATGAATGTTTTGTATCCGGCGAGACGTTCTTCCATGGTGCTTACCGAGTAAATGCGCTCGAGCACTTTGTCGGTCGCTGGGTTCGCATACATGGTGATGTTGTATCCCGGGTCATTGCGTTGGGATGAATGCCAAAATGAATACAGCGCCGATTCTGCCGGGAAGATCCCGCCAAAAAGGAGTGCATCATACTTGCGCGGGCGAATGATCGTTTCGCGTAGGTCGCCTTCGTCGAAGTACGAGAGTTCTACGCGAATACCCACTTGTTCCCATGTTGTAGCAAGGATCTCGGCAACCGCCTTGAGCTCAGGGATATTGCGGGTTGCCAACGTAAAGCGCAGTTCAAGCGTCTCTTTTTTCTGGGTTTTTACGAGTACGTTCTTTGCTTCGTCGAATTCCCAGCCGGCGTCTTCGAGCACGGTGCGTGCCTCCTGGATCTGTTCCGGAGTAAGTGCTGTCGGAAAAACTTCCTCCTGGAAGCCCAGAATCCCCGGGGGGATCGGCCGCGAGAGTGGCGTTACATTGCCGGAGAAAACTTCTTCCGCGATCTTTGCGCGGTCGGAGGTCTGTTCAATGACTGACCGCACTGCTGCATCGGCAAATATGGGTGCCTGGGTTTGGTTGAGGAATATACCATACAATCGTTGCTCAGGGAACGAGAGGACGCTCCGCCATTCTGTTTTGAGCTCGGCTATGGTTTTTGGGGAGATCGAGGCGATCGACTCAACATCGCCCTTGCGAAGCGCTTTGACGGCGGTGTCTTCGTCCGCAAAGAATGAAAACTGTATTGTTTGAATGTTTGGTTCACCGAGGGCAAAGCGACTGAACGCGGTGAGCTTATACGAGTTGATCGTTTTGCCGTCGCGGCTCTGCTTGAAGCTTGCGACGCGGTAGGGGCCTGACCCTATCGGCTCAACGTTAAGCGTGCTAGAAACGAATGCACTCTGTTCAGTGTCACCCCAGAGGTGTTCGGGGAGGATTCCCAAAGTGGTGTTGTCGAGGAACGAGACGTAAGGTTTCTTTAAAACGAATCGCACTGTTTGTGGGTCGATCACTTCTACTCCCACGCCATCCCAGCGGCCGCGAATGTCGCTTTTGGCAATCGTCTCCTTTGCTTTTCCGATCGTAAACACGACATCATTTGCGGTGACCGGTTCGCCATCATGAAAGACGACATCAGGACGCAGGATGAAGGTATACGAAAGCCCGTCAGGAGACATTTCATAGGATGCCGCAAGATCCGGAATGAGTTCGCCGGAGTTTGTTTTTCGCATGAGTCCCGAATACACGAGCGCTGAGAGATCGCGGTCAGCATCGGATGTCGCGAGTAATGGATTGATGAATTTTGGCGCCCCGACCACGCCCTCAGTGAGCGTTCCGCCACGGTGGGGCACAGGGGTCAAGAACGCACGATTCACTTGGTAGAGAAGTACCAAGGCACTTACCATAAAAATCGCGGTAAGTCCCAAGAATACGCGTCGGCCTGCAGGCGAGAACGTATGAATTGCTCTGGTGAGTGTCTGCTCGCCTTTGAGTTCAAACCGAGATCCAAGGAGACGCACGAGTGCGTAGTAGGTTTTTTTAAGCATTGTGTGAGATGGTCGATGTCGGAGCGTGGGTGTGGAGAACGAAACGACAACAACGGCTTAGGATGCTGATCCGAAGATAATAAAAGATGAATGGAAACTCAGAGAAATGTGCCCAGCGTGTTTTAGAGCGGGACAGATGCAACAGGAGCAGATGCAATAAATGAAGCGGCGAGGACAGAAAGCGCAAAAAGGGTGCCGACAATGATGGTCGTAATGAAGATGATTTTTTCTGCGCCGCGGCGCGTGTAGTGAAGCGAGCTGTCGCCGCCTCCGAACGCTGCGCCAACGCCGGCACTATTCCGCTGGATGAGGACGAGCACGATCAGAATTGCGGCCAGTGCTACCTGGATCCAGGGCAAAGCATGAGCAAGTTGCATAGGCACAATTATAGCACATGGTGGGTAATACGCAATATTCCATATCGCGTGCAGCTTGGGGAAAAGAAAACCGCGCCGTCGGGAGACGGCGCGGCGGGGGAGCGGTTGATCACCGGTCACCCAGGCTTTTTAAAGGGAGGAGTCCGGCTTTTTCCAGTGCTTGCTGGATGCTTTCATCGAACTCGTTCTTTCGGTTTTTCTCGGCCTCACAGAGCGCTCGCAGTTCGTCGCGTGGTGCCTGATAGGTCGGGTCAATCGCTTCGTCGAGCGCGTGGGAGAGGCAGTCGGGATCGGTGCAGGTTTCGGCGGGCCAGTGGTAGATCGGGTTGATGGTCCCCATATTGTTATGCCCGACGATATCTCCATGTTGTGTTTTCCCACATATCGTACAGATACGCGCACCAGCAGAGAATATGCCATGGGCGATAACGAATCGATCCTGGTGTGCCCAGGCGATGATGTGGAGCGCGTGGAGCAATTCAATGCCACTGAATATGCAGAGTTCCCAACCGTCTTTTTTGCGCATATGCGCTTTGGTGTCGATGTCGCCAATTGTCTGAGGGTTTTCTTTGGATGTGAGCCAAAGTTCACCATCAATACATTTGGTCATCGAAAGGTACCCAAGTGCGTAGCCGACTGACGTGCGCAACCCTTCTTGGGAAAAGTCAGTCACGTGTTTACGGGCTGAATTCCCGATGCAAAGAAATGACTCTGCGGGATTTCCGTTGACGAGCCGAAACGAGCAATTAAGCGTAAGTGGTTCCCAAAGCATGTTCTGCGGTTGGAGTTTCCAAAGCGGCTTCATATAACCTCCAGGGTGTTGGTTGTAGGCGAGTACTTCTGCGCGAACCATACTGCAGTAAACAGTATCCGTCAATCCCACAATAAAACCCCGCCGTTTGGAACGGCGGGGCGGGGATTTGTGGTCCAATCATTTTTTACTATGCGGAAATGATTTCCGGCAAGACAGCGTGTTCCTGAGCAGCAAGATCTTCTAGAGACATACCCAAGTGTTCCAGAAAAATGAGCAGGACTGCTTCTTCTATCGCAGTTCGCATTTCGGCAGGTAGTGGTGATCGCCAATCTTTACGTCCCCCATCCTCACTTCCGAGTATTGAGTCAACAAAGGGGATGTTTGGAGAGTTGGCGCGTACTCGCTTGCCCTGTCTGCGACGTTCCCCATGCACAACGTGACAGGTGATCACGTCAATTCTTGGGTAGCTTCTTCTTACATACCGGATGGCACAATCGAGTGCTTCGATCGCTTGCGGCGTGGTGAGGACATGATGCTCACCATTGATGGTAAGCATCATGTCCTCTAACTTTACGTGTATAGTTGCGGTCTGCGTTTGCATGCGCCCTCCTGCGTGGCACTGCTTGGTATTAGGGATACATATTGTCCAAACGCAATTATATCAATTTTTACGGGCATTGTAAAGAGTTGTAGCATTGCAGCGTCAAGTTTACACACGCACACTCCCGGAGCTTCTCTAAGGGTGTCTTTCCTTCCATCCCCAGCC
>Ga0156737_111_pt1 | contig 20102 bp, 15 predicted proteins | sample RifOxyD1_FD_112066 | JGI IMG/M metagenome (GOLD analysis project Ga0156737, IMG submission 112066) | Candidatus Yonathbacteria bacterium RIFOXYD1_FULL_52_36 | reverse complement strand
ACCGTGGGCTGGGGATGGAAGGAAAGACACCCTTAGAGAAGCTCCGGGAGTGTGCGTGTGTAAACTTGACGCTGCAATGCTACAAAATTTGACAAACTATAAAAACCTGCTACAATAACTTCGATTGGTAGGACTCCTGCCAGGTGAGGTTCCTTTTAAAGTTCTTGCATGAATGAGGTGTACGACTATGCTTCAGACGACAGTTGTAGGAAAGCACCATGCCCCGCCGTTCCGTCAGGTCACGTCCGACAACCCCCAGAAACAACCTCCGCTCTTGGCCGGCTCCGGCAGCTGCAAATCGTGTGGCTGCCGTGGTTACATACAGGACGGAAGTGGCTACTGCGGTAATTGCGGTCACGGCCATTCTCAGCACCGGTAAATCCTCACTCGGGGACTATCACCGCGGAAGACCTTCAGGTCCTCCGCGGTTTTTTATTTTTGCGTATTTAGGTGCAAGGGGTCCCCTGTTTTGATATGATAACATTGTGCTGGAATCTAGCCGACCGCCCAACCCCCGCCGCCCGCGCACAATATCTCGAAACATCCATGAGAAAACCCTCCTGCGCGCATTGCGACCCATATGTTTCAAGCCCACACCATACCCTTGAGCGCTTCGAGGGGTTCATCTTCCCCGCGACACACATACTCATTTCGGTGGGAAACCTTATCAAGAAAAAATTCCCGAGTGCGTTCACGAGACTCAGCAGGGGTGTTTTGACCGGCATCTTTACATTGTTACTTGCCTCAAAAATTTTTCAAGAAGTTGATGCCTCCGAAGAGACTACCTCAAACAGTCGAGCGCTGGTCATTGTGAAAGAGGCGCGCAAGCGTGGCCTTCCCATCAAATCCATACGAATCTTCGGCAAGAGAGAGACAAACTATTTTTCTATCACCATAAACGGGGAGACGATCTTTTTTGAGGGACTGCCGACAGCCGAGATTTTTGACGCGCCGTTGGCAAATCTTGATGACAAACATGTGTTCAAAAACCTCTTGCGCGAACACGGGCTTCCCCATGCGGCGGGCGAATGTTTCAGCGAGAGTAGTCCTGGGCTTCTTTTTGGAAGCCGCAACTTTCCTGTTGTCGTAAAACCAAAATCAGGCTCTTTGAGCAAACACACCACGTGCAATGTTCGCACCGAGGATGAACTACGAGAAGCGATACGAATCGCGCAGCTCATCGAAAAGGAGTACATCGTTGAAGAGTTTGTCGAGGGGAATATCTACAGAGTTACGGTCGTGGATGGAACCATTATTGCTTCGTGCTTACGAGAACCACCAAATGTTTCAGGTGACGGCAAGCACACCATCGAAGAACTCGTTGAACTCAAAAACAACGACCAACGCCGTGGATACGCCCATCAAAAAAACTTCACGCTCCACAAGATACAGCTTGACTCAGAAAAGGCGCAAGCGTTTCTTTTGCAACAGGGAGTAAACAAGGGGACGATTCTTCCTCTGGGGAAGAAGATACACTTGCACAACAAGGTAACCTTGTCTGCCGGAGCGGATATTCACGACACCACTGATTTGATCCATCCGGACAACAGTATCCTGTTCAAGAATGTATATGCGATCTGTGGTATGCCGGTGGTCGGAATTGATTTCATCATTGCCGATATCTCACGATCGTATCGCTCAGAACGATCCGTGATTCTGGAAGTAAATAGTTTGCCTTATATTGATATGCATCATTATCCAGTCACGGGAACTCCCAGGAACGTTGCGGGAAGCATTCTTGATTATTGCATTTCTCGCAAGAGATCATGAGCCCGCGGGAGGATGCATGTTGTGTCCCCTGTTCTTATATGCGGATTTTGAACCATTACGACCCCTTGACAAGTTCGGTAGATTTGCTATAATACATCTGGATTCATTCTCGGAGCATGGTGCTTCGAGGGCTCTTCAAAAAAGGAAGGAGGATACAAAAATGAAGACTCTCACATCTCTCGTGTGGGCTCTACTGTCACTCTTCGGGGTGACGGCGCAGGCGGCGTATATCGACACGGCAACTTGCAATAATTCCGCAGGGTGCGGATACTATCTCCCTTACGAAGGCCGCTTGGCGGGTTTCGTCAATTGGGAGCTAAATGGTGCGCCAGTACTTGCAATGTCCGTCGACCAGACGATACATGCACCCACCGCCCCGGGCACCCCCGTGACGCTGTACACCGTTGAAGACATGGTGGCGGCGATTAACAACAACACCCCGATCGGCAACCTAGGTGATCCGGCGATCTACAATCAGATCGGATTCCTTATGTGGGCATTCACAGACTCAAGCAACACCATCTTTGATGTTGACGGTGTGAACCCACCCACAGTATGCACCCACCCCAGCGGTGATGCATACTGTGCGGAGCTTGCCGCATACGCCAACGCAGCGGTCTGGAACATGGCGCAACCAGGGTCAGTACCAATGCCGACAGAACCTTGGCCGCCGGAACTATCCGGATGGAGTGACGTCGGGGCGTCTATTGATTTCAATTGGGTGGATGGGACTACAAACGTTCCGCTGTTCATGGAGATCGAAGGTGGCGATTCGTTTGTCATTCTCCTCGGCGGTGCAAACTCCGAGACGCTCATCGCGCATACGCCAATCCCGGCGTCCACATGGCTCTTCGGTTCAGGCCTGCTCGGTCTCGTGGCGGTTTCTCGCCGCCGCACAAACTGGGCGTAACAATACACTGTACGCCTCCTTCCTTACAAAGGGGCAGGGTCATCTACCGACTCTGCCCTTTTCCTTTGTCTTCATATTTTGTATACTTATTTTTAATGAAAAATACTAAAGACGGATTTACACTGATCGAGCTCTTGGTGGTCATCTCAATCATTAGTCTTATGTCGAGCGTGGTGCTTACCGCACTTCAAGATGCTCGCGGACGTTCTCGCGATGCCAAGCGTATAGAAACACTCATCCAGGTGCAGCGCGCCCTTGAATTGTACTATCATGACAACAATCAGTATCCTTCCTATACTTATGCTTACTCAACATTGGGAAGTCAATGTGGTGCCGGGAGTAGGTGGTGTAGTCTTGAGACAGCCCTTTCCCCCTACCTCTCAAAACTTCCCCGAGGAGAAAGCGGAATAACTTGGTACTATGACACAAACAGTGGCGATGGATATACCTCATACGGACTCATGACACAATTTGAATCTACTTCGTACAACCAAAAAGAAAGTTCTGATGGGGGGTACGCTTCATACACAGCGTGGTATGAGGTTGGTGCTCAACCTCAATATTGCAACGCTAAGGGCAGGAACTGGCTCGCCAATAGTGCGTTCGTATGTAATGGGTCAAATTAACTATGGTGCACGCCGAGGATAGTCCTCTGCAGGGGTGGGCGTGTGGGATAATTGGGGACGCTGTTTTGGAAAGGTTAAACCTTTCCGAGGAATTTGAAAGGATTTCATTTTTTCTGGGATAAGAAAAGCCCCCGAGTGCACTTTGTGCACTCGGGGGCTGAATGTTACTCAACTATATTTTGCCAAACGTTACTGCGGTGTGGCGATGCCTTGGATATCAAACGTGTATCCGACGGTCGCATCACCACCGACCACGACATTCGCGACCGGAACCGGTGTCGTGTTTCCGTCAGTGCCCACACTTTCTGCAAGCGGAATGCTGAAGCTCCGCACAGAGGTGCCGGCCGCGATCTGCACAAACGCCGTCTCGGGCGCTGAACCGGAATAATAGTTCACACCAATACTATACGTACCCGCTTCAAGTGTTGCACACGAGACGTAGTAATGTTCCGGTCCATAGCCCGAGGTGTCATCCAGATCAAGATACCCAGAGGCGCCATTTCGTGCACTGTAGTACACATGGAACCCGTTCGGTTCGAACGCATGCAGGTCGACGTCAGGCTGAGGCCCCCAGGTGAGGGTTGCCGTGATAATGCCATCTTGCACCGTCTGCGGTGGTTGTTCAAGACCGGTCATCACCATGATTGTATCGGAGATGATCTTTGTCACAGAACGACTGCCTTCGGCCATATACTCCTCAATGAAGTTGTGCCCACGCCAATCGCTCGTCGTCGCCCCCGAAAGAATGTTGGTAATGTTCGGAAAAAGCGGCGGAAGCACCCCAGTCACTGTTGCAAGTGATATTACGGCGATCACGCCATCTTCAACGAGCGTCGTGTAGGGACCATCCCCACCAACAAAACTTGCCGGAGTACCTACAGCGGTAATGCCGAGGCTTCTGCTCTGAATCGGATCCGATCCATGATAGAGGATTTCGTACGCCGCATTCGCAAATAAATTCCCCTGCGAATGCGCCACAACCATCACTTTTTTCCCCTCAAGGATACTGTTGCGATAGAGCGCGAGATGGTTTGCGAGATCTTCCTCCCCCACCATGGTGGAGAAATCAAACCGCGTTGCCATCTTGAGCAATTCCTCCTGCACCTCATCAGGGATAACCTCTCGCCCTCCAAGCCACCGCCAGAACGAAACCACAACGTTATCTTGTCCGAGCCGCTGTTTAAGCGACTCGTATAGGTCGGCCATTAGTCCATATGACTCATTGTATGCGAGGTCGAATTCAAGCTTGTTGAATTCTTCGGGGGCGAGAGTTGCATATAGTGAATCTCTTATCTTATCCCGAGACTCACCAGCGTCATCCCTATCTTCAGACATAATGCCGTTTCCGAACGTCACCACCGTACCCGTTTCACCGCTACAAAATGCGCCTTCGGCGAATGCCGGTGGCATACACAACACAAAAAATAGCCACACACCAATTATGTGTTTCATTTGTCATACCCTCTCTCTGTTTTCTAGTGTTTAGTTAGGAAGCGTTGACGGATCGATGTCGCATGCGGATGCACGCTGATCGTAGGGAATCCCCTTGAATACTTCCCCACCGAGCTGGTCATTGTAAGTGAAGTATGCCTTATTGCGCTCATCGGTATTGAGGATAATGGATTTCAAATCAAGTCGCACTGTACGCGCAGCATCAACAGAACCATATGTATACTGCAAGCAAGCAAGTGCCTTATCCGATTCTTCCCCATGTTGAATCGATAATTGCTTATCGTTCGCATCGGCAAGCGCTTTTTCCATCACTTTCGCGTATTGGAAAAGTGCCGCTCGAGCCTTCGCTGAATCCTGATGCGTCGTTTCAATATACCGACGCACATTTTCCGGTAACCCAGCACCGTTTGGATCAGATGGAGCCTCCACGGGTGGTGTTACCGCTGGTGGTGATTCTACGGGAGGTGTTGTTGTCGGAGGCGTACTGCCACCGCTTGACGAGCCCCCGCCGCACCCCGTTAAGAGGCACGCCGAGCCGAGCACAATAATACCCGCCCCGATGGCGAGCCCTACTTTCCACTTCTTTGGTTGTTGTTCCATAGCATTCTCCATACAACTTTTTGACAGGTTGATGACATACCACGTTTAGGTCTAATAAAGAGCAGTGACCTATTCGCACTATGACACACTACCAAAAAAACTGCAACTTTTTGCATTTTTAGGATTCAACTTTAAGGTGTCCGTGCTGAATGAATGAAAGGTCCAATGGCAAGAAAAGCGATCGGCCATGCCATTGAGAAACTCACCACATCGGCCCAATGAGCGCGTGGGGGTTTGTTAAGTTTAATATATGCATCCATCCCCGCAGATGGTGAGTAATCGTGTTTGCTGAATTCACCCACCTCGGTTACCACACTGATACTCGTACCAAAATCAGGATGTCCGAGTCTTACCCCCAAAACCTGATAGATGTCACCTTTAGTCAATTTTGTGTATGTTATTTCCCCGCACCCCATACATACATCAGCATCTTTTTCCTGAGTGAACCCTCCACTCCCATCAAAGAAGGTCTCCTGATAACCATCTTCGAGTATTTCTACGTATCCGTCAGAAAGAACAGGAAACAGGATGGGGTTTTTTGTCTGGGTATGACTTACGAACACGGCTGCTACTATCAGTGCAGCTGCAAGAGAGAAAGCTGTTCTGCTTTGAAGTTTCGACCTGCTTACCCAAAGTGCGAGCCCCATAAACGGAATCGCCATGGCATAGCCACTAAATCCGGCGTTTACTGCACCACCCAAGATAAAGACAATACTGATACCATACAGCCCCCAGAGTAATTGTTTTTTCTCATAGCCCTTGAAGCGCCCGGGCCGCGCGTTTGATAGATTCTGCATCCATGCCGTAGTGTTTGATGAGCTCGTTGGGCTCGCCTGATTGACCAAACTGATCGCGCACGCCAACGAATTTTATATTTGTCGGATGCTCCTCTGCAAGCACCTCCGCAACAGCACTTCCCATTCCGCCGGCGACCTGATGCTCTTCTACGGTAACGATGCCTTTGGTCTCGCGCGCGAGCTTTACAATTGCTTCGCGGTCGATCGGCTTGATCGTCGCCAAATTCATCACACACGCCTTGATACCCTCGCCCTCCAATTGCTTCGCCGCCATGAGGGCCTGATATACCAGCGCACCAGTGGCAATGATGCCCACCTGCGCCTCACCCTCCCCGCCGTACATTATCTGCGCCTTACCGATCTCAAATGGCGTGTCTTCGGTGGTGATGACCGGCGTCTTCTCGCGTGCAAGGCGAATGTAGACCGGCGTGTTGGTCTTTGCCGCGGCGAGTGTTGCCTTGCGTGCCTCGATAGCATCGCACGGTGCGATCACCACCATCTTGGGAATAACACGCATGAGCGCAATGTCTTCAACGGCCTGGTGCGTGCCACCGTCGGGACCTACCGAAACACCTGCGTGCGAGCCGGCAATTTTAACCGGGCGGTCATTGTAGCAAATTGTTGTGCGGATCTGCTCCCAGTTGCGCCCAGGGCTAAACATTGCGTACGACGTGATGAACGGAATCTTCCCCATCGCCGCCATACCCGAAGCGACCGACGCAAGATTTTGCTCGGCAATACCGATCTCCACGAAACGATGTGGATATTTTTTCTCAAAGAGGTGCATCTGCGTTGATTCGGTAAGATCGGCACAGAGCCCCACGACGCGATCATCCGCATCTGCGGCGAGCACCAAGCCCTCACCAAATCCTTTACGGATCGGCACTTGCTCGACATCAGTATCAAAAAGTTTTGGGTTCAACATATTACTCATGTTCACTCTTTATCCGCCCACCCAGGGTGCGCAGTTGCGCCATGGCATTACCTCCCTGCTCTGCCTGCGGCACCACATCACCCGGACCTTTGCCCGGTGGATTGCCGTGCCATTCAAAGCGACGCTCAGTAAAGTCTACCCCGCGTCCCGGAATCGTGTGCGCAATGATGACCGACGGTTTGGCAAAGACCGCGCGCGCTTGTTCCACTGCGCCCACAATGTCGCGCATGTCGTGACCGTTCACCTCCTGCACGTGCCAGTTGAATGCTTCCCACTTTTGAGGCAACGGCTCAAGCGGCATTATATCTTCCGTAAAGCCGTCGATCTGAATATTATTGCGGTCCACAATCACGGTGAGGTTCTGGAGCTCTTCTTTGCCCGCGAGCATGATCGCCTCCCAATTCTGCCCTTCATTCAACTCACCATCGCCCACAATGCAATAAAATGATTTACTCGATGAACGTCCATGATCGATGCGGTCTGCGATTGCCATTCCCACTACCTGCGAGAGTCCTGATCCAAGTGGACCAGAGCTTGTCTCAAGTGCGGGCAAAAACTCGCGGTGCGGATGCCCCTGCAAGCGCGAGCCAAATTTTCGCAGAGTCTTTAGCTCTTCCACCGGAAAATACCCTGCATGTGCCATTGTGGCGTAGAGCACGGGACACACATGGCCATTCGAGAGCACTAGACGGTCGCGCTCTTCCCAAGAAGGATTCTTAGGGTCATGCTTTAAAATATGAAAATAGAATGCGGCAAAGATATCCGCCAAGCCGAGCGGACCGGCAGTGTGCCCTGACTTTGCCTCGAGGAGCATCTCGATAATAGACTCGCGGATCGCGTTCGCCTTCTCTTCGAGAAACTTTATTTTGTCATCGTGCAAATGTTCCATCATGCTTTAGTATATCGTCAAGTGAGAAGCGCCGCAAACACAGCAGTGTTTATGGCGTTCGAGCGATGGCGATCTATGATACTTCATATATCGTCAAACGAGGGTGGGTACAAACGTGTATTCATGTATGTATCGTGCCCGAGCGACATTGTTTTCTTTGGGGCGGAGCACCTTAGAAAACAAGAAGTACCCGTGTGGTGCGACGACGATCTATGGTACTCCCTATATCGTCGGCAACACGAAACTTACCTCGCCCCCACATCTTGGGCGATCGCTTCAAGGCGCGTAATCGCATCGCGTACGTCACCGCTCCCCAAGATCGCCGATCCGGACACTAGTCGATTCACTCCTGCAGCCACAAGCTTTCCTGCTGAATCAAAATTTACTCCCCCATCAACGCTCAACACGAGTTCCGGATAACGTTCGCGAAGCTGTTTTAGTTTGGCAATCGCCCGGTCATCGAACGGCTCACCCTGGTACCCGATGCGCGCGATACCCATGCACTGTACAAATTGTACAAGGGGATTTCCTTCGGCGGAACGTGCCTCCAGGTACGGAATGAGCATTTCGTTCGGCGTGCTCGTGTCGAGCGCAAGACCCACCTCAACATACCCATGATACTTTGCAAGTGCCTCAAGGATGCTCGCCATGCGGTCCGTGCTTTCCACGTGGAAAATGATGCGCTTGGGCGAGAGTGCGAGCCAGCGTTCGAGTGTGCGCTCAGGGCGATCGACCATGAGGTCAAGTTCGAAACCAATCTCCTTCCAAAACGGCAATCCTCCGCCCTGCGTCATTTGCGCGACCTGTTCCTCTCCATGATAGTCGTATGGCCACGTGCGCTCAGGAACGAACACACCATCCATGAGATCCAACTGAACCATCGGCACCACGCCCACAAAAAGCTTGGTCTTCTCCATCAAGTCTTCAAGAGACTTGGGCATGATTGCAGGAATGATCTCGATCATAGCAGGAAATATTTTTAATTAATCGTGGTGATCGATCTTCTCGATACGCCGTGCATGACGTCCGTCGCCGGAAAACTTTGTGGTAAGCCAAAGTGTCACCGCTTCTTCTGCTTCAGTCGCAGAAATGAACCGTGCACCGAGCGCAAGAATATTCGCATCGTTGTGTTCGCGTGAGAGCGTAATCACTTCGCGCGATCCGCCCGTGTGTGCAGCCGGGCCATAGTAGACTGCCGCGCGTACCCCCGGCACACGATTGGCAACCATTGCCTCGCCTTGGCCAGATCCGCCGAGCACAATGCCGCGCACGTCGGTTGCGCCTTCTTTGCCCGCGCGTGCAACCGCTTGCGCTACCGGCAATATGTAGTCCGGATAGTCGTCGCCGTCGACAAACTCTTTCGCGCCAAGGTCAGACACCTCATGCCCTGCACCAAGGAGCATTGTTTTAATCGCCTCTTTGAGCGCAAATCCTGCGTGATCAGTACCAATATAGATCTTCATATGCATTAGCCGACAGAGCCGGTTTTGATCACATGCTCAACGAGCGCATGCGTGTACCCCATTTCGTTGTCATACCACGCAAGCACTTTCACCAAGTTTCCACCCACCACATTAGTAAGCGTAAGGTCAGCGATCGATGCATACGGACTTCCCACAATGTCACTTGAAACGAGCTCTTCTTCGGTGACCGTGAAGACCTTCTTCCATCGCTCGTCTTGTGCGGCAGCTTTCAAAATAGCATTCACCTCTTCAACGGTCGTGTCACGCTTGGCGATGAACGTGATGTCTGCGATCGAGCCGGTAATAACGGGTACGCGAATGGCGATGCCGTCGAACTTGCCTTTAAGATCAGGGATGGCGAGTGTTACCGCAATAGCAGCGCCCGTGGTTGATGGCACAATATTCTGCGCTGCGGCGCGACCACGGCGCCAGTCTTTTGCGTCGGGAGAGTCAACGAGTTTCTGTGTGCCGGTGTAGCCGTGCACCGTCGAGAGCGATGCCTTCTCGATACCAATTGCCTCATGGAGGATCTGGATCAGTGGTGCCGATGCGTTCGTGGTGCACGATGCGTTCGATGAGATCTGGCATCCCTGCAGTTTGTCGTCATTGATGCCCATGAGCACCGTCGCACCGGTGATACCTTCTACCGGCTCGCCTTTTGCGGGAGCAGAGATTACCACCTTCTTGGCACCTGCATCAAGGTGAAGCTTCGCCTTGTCGTAGCTTTCAAAAAATCCGGTTGATTCGACCACCACATCAATATTGAGGTCGCGCCATGGAAGCTGCGCGGGATCCTTTTGTTGAAGCACCGCGATGCGCTTGCCGTTGATCACGAGTGCGCCTGAGCCATCTTCATTTTTTTCTGCATGCACATCGAGCCCGCTTTTACCGTATGCGCTGTCGTACTTCAAGAGGTACGCCATGTTATCCATGTCGCCCAAGTCGTTCACCGCCACGATCTCGATTTCTTCACGCTTAATACCCACTTTCAAAAATGCCCGTCCAATGCGTCCCAATCCGTTGATCGCTACTCGTAATGCCATATCAATATACTATGCTGAATTTTTAAAATTATACGTTCTATTGTATCACACCCGGCAGCACCATACATCCATTCTTGCACCTGTATACCTACATATCCATCTGTATTTGTATTTGTATCTCTATCCGCACCAGTTGCACACTCCTATGTCCGATCGGACATAGGAGTGTGCAACTAAAGCCCGAAGGCCTGCCGGAGGTTCTTGTCATACTCAACCTTTTCAGCAACCACATAGAGCACTTTTGCGCCGATGCGTGCATTCGCTTTAAGCATCACGATTAGCTCCTCGCAGTCGTACGGATATACCCACACACTGTCTTGTAGTCTTCTGAACCCAAACGACACCAACCCCGCACGAACCTTTCTGCGCACCGCTCGCTGTTTCTCAGGAATATCAAATACCACAATACGCCATTTTCCGTCCCATGTCTGTGGTCTAGGAACACATACTTGTCTATTTTGAATCAGGAGTAAATGCGCTTCCCCTTCTTTGGTAAGTCGAATGTATTTCTTGCTACCTTGAACAACAGTGGTGATATAATTCTTTGCTTTAAGCCTGCTTATCGCATTCGTAATATATCGCTTGTTGTACGAACGCCGCTTCGGCATAAAGAGTTTTGCCGCAGCAAAAACACCAGGAGCAATCGCCGCCGCAAGAATGCCTGCGGTACCTACAACACCTAAAATAATTTCTCCAATGGGAACGCGATCTTTTCTGTCCATATAAGCATTCAATTGTCTGCATGTTTAGCATACCACATTTGCACACTCCTATGTCCGACCGGACATACTAGTGTGCATTTGCGTGCGCGCAGAAAAGAGGTGTAGTAAGGGAAGTTACTTGCCTAATTGCGCGAGGGTCGGTCCTTCGCTATTTGCCGAGGAGGTAGAGTTGTTTTGCTTCCGAGGCAGAGAGTGCGCGATTGTAGATGCGCACGTCATCTATTTTCCCATTGAATGCCTCATTGGGCGCTCCCATAAAGACCCCGGCACCAATATGAATCGCGCCCGCATTAATGCTTGAGCTACACCCACTTCCCGACTTGATCTGCACCCCGTCCTCATACAAAACATATGAGGTACCAGAAACGGTCCAGACCAAATGATGCCACTCATTTTTCTTTGCCGTACCACCCACCCCGGAACATCTCCCGTATACTTCATACCTACCCTCATTAATTGACAATAGTTGCTTATCATCATCTGCGTCAATGATTGATTTGTACGCACCACTAGAAATCGCTGGGTTTACCCATACTGAATACGAAAAATCAGATAGATCAAAAAGGGTCGCGTGGGACACTTTTACATAATCATCTGTGCCGTCAAAGTTGAGTGCTTGCCCGATCTCCCCGATTGCGGTCGTAGTCGCTGCCTGACCAAAGAGGGCGCCATGGTTACCGCCGCCCGAAACATCCGCCACATTTTGATACATATCTTTGCCGTCGAACGTATAGTGCGCAATGATGCCGCTGGTGAGTGTGCCGGTTGGTGTCGTGGTCTTGGCAACCTTCTCTCCGCCGAGGAGGTAGAGTTGTTTGATCTCACTTGCGGAGAGTGCGCGGTTGTAGATGCGCACGTCATCCATGGGTCCTTGGCGATAGGCGCCAGGTGCGGCCCAATAACCCCTACCGATATATGTACCCCCTGACCCTCCCGCAGTCGCTCCATCCATCCCACCCACTTCCGTTGCAGAACCAACAGAGACTCCATCAATATATGCGGTCACTGTGTCTGGACTTGTTGACCTATCAAGGGTCACTACAAGATGATGCCAGTCGTTGTCACTGGGAAGCGTGTACGACACTACGGTGCCCAACGTACTCTCACTAGTACTAAAAAACTGAGTGCCACTTTCCCCCACATACCAAAAACTTTGTGCAGCGGTGCTCGGCGCTCCAATAAAATATTTTGTGCCATCACCGGCACCTTTGTACCAGAGCGATGCAGTGAAACTTACACCGCTTCCCGGTTTGAGCCCTGATGATGATCCTGCGTTTACATAGTCATCCGTACCATCAAAATCAAGTGCTTGGCCTATCTTGCCGATGATCGTGGTGGTGGATGTTTGGCCAGAAAGCTTGCCATTATTTCCCGTACCGCTCATATCAGCGACGTTTTGTTGCATATCCTTACCGTCAAATGTCCAATGCCCTTTGAGTCCAGTTGCGAGCGTACCGGGAGATTTATTGATACGGCCGATCGTCACCGCACCTGTTTGGTACAGGCGCATGATCTCGCTGTCGGTGAGTGGGCGGTTGTAGGTACGAAGCTCGTCGATATCGCCACTGAAATACGTGTTGCCAAAACTCTTGCCAACCCTAAACGCAGTGCCCAGAGTTCCCGTGTTACCACTTGGAGTGCTATCCTCAAGTACACCATTTTTATACACATACAAAGTACTGCTTGCGTGCATCCAGGTGATATGCACCCATTCTCCGGGGGTATAGGTAAATCCCACCATAGCTTCGCCAGTATCGTAATTATATGCCCACAGGCGGTCATCGCCGCCCAGAGACGCTTGGTGTATTCCAAAATACCCAAGACTGTCGGCAACGATCGCAGGGGACTCGTATATATATATCGGCTCTACCCCGCTTGCTGCCGGGCGGACCCACACAGAAACTGTGCCTGTCGCGGTGCTTATGAGAGTAGTCGCCGCCGGCAGAGTAGCGTTATCTTTCCTAAACAGTGATGCGCCAACTCCGTCAAAATTGAGTGCGCGATTGCGCTTGCCGTTCGTCCATGTCGGGTTTGTAACAGAAATGCCTGTGTTAAATCTAAGGTCGCGCCTATTTCCTGATGCGTCGCCCACGATTGTTCCCTGTTCCTCGTTCATGGGCCAATACCCGGTGAGATTGAGATTGGTTGGGGGTTTGCGGATTGTGCCGGCGGAGGCGGTGGAGAAAACAGAAAAAATACCCGCACATACGGTCACCAACAACAGAACCGCGAATCTTTTATTTAAAACTCCCATGTTTTGATTATACCAGACACGAGCGCCTCAGAACCACTTGGGGCGCTCACGAGATAGAGTTTTCCGGCGTGGACAAACCACACCTCGTTGCTTGATGCGGTCGAAGCATTCGTGCTTTTGAATGCAACCGCTTGTGCGCCCCCCACCGAAACGATCTCCGTGCGTTCAGTGATCAGGTCAGGTAAGTCTTGTTTGATGCGTTCAGGCGTGAGCGCAATATCTTCGTCGAAGGGTATGGCCGCGATCTGAACACCGATCTCTCCATCCTCAAGGACCACCACCTCTCCGTCCTCGCCATCGCTTTGTAATTTTGGCGTAAATCCCTCGGGATACAAAAATGAGAAGGATTTATCGGTGTGCACATAGCGAGCGCCGGTGTTTATTGTGACGCTTGATGCTTCATTCGCTTCGCTCAAGAATGCGGGGAGTTTTGTCGCAGGACTGTTGCCACCCCTACCGCTCAACACTACAACAAAACCGATCACCGTAATGGTGAGCAGTATGGCGCCTATAATTTTTTTATTTCTATTACTCATTTGAGCTTACGGTAAGTTCAATCGGTGCCGCTTGTTCCTCGGGTGTTGGTTCGGTCTCAACAGAAGTTTCAGGGGCTGATTCTTCTACCTGCTCTACCACGGGCGGTGCGATTTCCTCCGGTGCAGGCTCCTCTGTGGGCGGCGGTACTTCCTCCCCCATGGGCTCAGACGGCGCCGGCTCTTCTTCGGTCGATGGTTCAGGTTCTGGTGCAGCCGGAGCCTCCTCTGGGGCTTCTTCCGGAGCAGGCGTATTCACGATCTCAGATACGGATGCTTCGCCCAACTTATTGAGAATGCGCTTCAAAAGCGGTTCATCGACGCACGTTGTTCCGACGCAGAGCTTGTTGGCCTTGATCTCATCTGCGATCAGGCGACCACCCTCATCAATACTCCACTGATTGGCGGCAGAGCGAATGGCGCGAACACCAACAATGTCGAAGTTGTTGAGGTTGAGCGGGGTGACGAAATTCAAACGGCCGGTGGCATCGTCAAAGTTCCAAAAGGCGGAGCCGGTGGTGGATTGCGCGGAGCCCGTGGTGGTGAGGAGTGAACCATCAGCAACGGCAGGGTCAATACGGGAGTAGGCAAGGTTTACAAAAACGAGGACCGAGCCTGTGCCGTTTGCATCTTTCTCGCTTGATTCATCAAAGCTGTCGAGGGCGATACCCACGGTGTAGGCGGAAGCGGTTGCTTTCTTGCCGACACCTGAGACGCTCGAGAGCGTGATGCGGTCACCTTTGGTGATCGTGCCTCCTTCAAGAGAGACTTTGACGGGGACGCGTCCCGAAAGAGCGACGGGCACACTGTCGGCAAACTCTTTACCCAAGAGGAGCCCCGGTGCAGTAGAGACGATACCGAGGACGGTGTTTCCTTCTGCTGCGCGCACGACGCCTGCTTCGGGGGCAGTGTCGGTGGTGTCGATCGCGACGATCTCTCCTGCGGAGAGTGTGCGGTCATTCGTGGGGTAGTTTTCGGCGAGGTCGATGTCAGAAATGGCTGCGGTGGTGGCATAGATAGTGCCGGCGGTGGTGCCGCAGGAGCCAGTGTCGCGCACGCAGAGTGAGCCTTGGACAGAGAGGGTTGAGACGGGGGTGGTGGTGCCGATGCCGACGTTGCCTGAAGATCCGTGTATCGTCATTCTTGCCGTCGAATTTGTATAGAGCACAAACGGATGTGCACCATTCGTTCCCTGGAATCCTTGTTCGCCAAGAGGACCATCTGGGAAAACCTGTCCCGTAGCAGAACCAGAAAATCCAAACGTAGTTGCTCGAGTGATGTCATTCGCATCATTGAGCGCCACAAATTGTCCATATGATGCCGAGTCCGGATTCCTTGCTACTATTGTCCCCGACCCAAAAGTGCTCACCACGGTCAGTGGATAATCTGGTGCACTTGTTCCCACGCCAACGTATTGTGTTGAACGATCATACATCAACCCCGAAGGAGACGCACCTGTACCTACCGCAAATCCCCCCGCAAACGTACTCGTCGCCGTGGTGGATGTGGCCACAAACGCATCCGCAACGACGTTGCCTGCTACCGAAAGTTTTGCATACGGCGAGGTGGTGCCGATGCCAAAATTACCAGTGTCGCCGACAATACGTGCATGTTCAGCAAACGTACCGTTACCCATGACTGAGAACTTCAGATATGCATCCTCAGCGGTGCTTGTGGGCGAATCCCAGATCGCGCTTAGACTTGCTGCCTGCGTTGAAATACCGACACTATTCTCGTTGAAAAATGCAAGCCCGCCACCAAGTCCTGCATTCGGTGTTCCTCCCGTGGTTCGATCGATACGAATGATCGTCTCCTCGCTGTTTCCTACAATGTAGTCGTTATTAACTTGAAGCTTTGCGGCTGGCGTTGTCGTACCAATACCCACATAGCCACTCAAGCCTGTAGCGTGCGCCACGATTCGCATAGCCTCACGAAGAGTTCCACTTTCTTTAATAGAGAAGGCCATTGAAGAATACTCCCCACCGTCGGCCGGATCACTCCATAAAACATTCATACGTCCCGCTTGCGTAGCGGTTCCACCATCATTTTCCAAATAATAATCCGTGGCAACACCGAGACCTGCGGCTGCGGTTGCTGTCGTCATGCGGTCAAGGCGGAGAACGCTGAGTGTGGTCGCGGTATTGCTGTTTGAACTCGATAGATGCAGTTTTGAGGACGGACTGGCGGTTCCTATACCTACGTTTGTTGATGAGTAGTCGTAGACGAGACCGCTTGTTCCCACTGCGAGCCCTCCCGCAAACGTACTCGTCGCCGTGGTGGAGGTTGCCACAAATGCATCCGCAACGACGTTGCCCGCGACGGAGAGTTTGGCGTAGGGCGAGGTGGTGCCTAGCCCTACGTTGCCCGAGGAAAGGATGGTTACCTTTGCCTCATCAGAAGGACCGATCATTGTGGAAGATGCGGTGGTGTTAGTGATATTGGATCCGATGGCAATGGCACCTTGTGCGGAAGCAATATTGTTGTAGCCGAAGGATGAAGAGAATAGCGCGCTTGCGGTGGTGGAGGCGCCAAACGCTGAGGAGTTAATACCAGTGGCGAGGTTTAAATAACCGTAAGCAGAAGCTCTTGCGGCACTTGCAATATTTGAGCGACCAAACGCCGAGGAGTTCTGCGCACTCGCCGTGTTGGTAAACCCAAATGCAGATGAGCTGCCTCCGCTGGCGGTGTTAAGATACCCGAACGCGGAAGAGTTGGTTCCGCTTGCGGTATTGCTGTACCCAAAGGCCGAGGATGGAGAGCCGCTTGATGTGTTGCCGTACCCAAACGCTTGAGCGAAGACCCCCTCTGCGGTATTCCCCCCACCAAACGCTATACTTCCGGCGGATGACGAGGTGTTGGATTTACCGAATGCATATCCCGAAGAAGATACGGTGTTTGAGAAACCGAATGAAGCGGAAGAGTTTTGGGTTCCACTTACTACAAGTGCCCCGTCCAAAAAGTATCCGTTTCCGCTTCCCACGTTTACGCCTGCAGTAAATGTAGACGTCGCGGTGGTGGAGGTTGCGGTGAAGTAGTCTGCAACGACTTGTCCTGCTACTGAAAGTTTCGCGTAGGGAGAGGTGGTGCCGATGCCGACGAAGCCTGCAGAATCAATTCGTATGCGCTCCGTTCCGCCAGTAGTAAATCCTAGAGAACTTGCCGCGGGTTTGAACATTCCCGTAATAGAACCTCCTTGTACGCTCGGGAACGCATATCCTGGTGCAGAAGCAGTCCCTGCTGTTGCATACAAAGGAAGTGTAGTCTGGATCGCCGTTGAGTCAATGGTAAGCCTCAATACTCCCGTATCATTTGTTTCAGTGTAGGTAGGTGCTGTGTAAAAAAAGTGTGAGTTTGCGTCGGGAACATTCCACTGCCCACCACCGTAGTACAGTCCGCGATTATCCGTACCGTTATCATATCCGGAAAGTGCAGTGAATGGCTCGAGAGCCGGATTTGCTCTTCCTATTGCATAGAGTGCGCCAGTAGTTCCAGAGTCTAAAACGAGGGCAGTGAATGCACTACTGGTGTTGAACGCATTTGTTTGCGGCTTGAAATACCCAGCACCTTGCACATCGAGTTTTCCGCGCGGTGATGATGTCCCGATTCCCACATTGTTTGATGAATAATCATATACCAACCCTGTCGTCTCAACTGCAAATCCCCCCGCAAACGTACTCGTCGCCGTGGTGGATGTGGCAATAAACGCATCCGCGACTACGTTGCCTACTACGGAAAGTTTGGCGTAGGGAGAAGTGGTACCAATGCCGACGTTTACACCGTATGCACCCGTACCGCCAAGGACAAGCGCACTATTTGCGGTGACCTGTGCGTTGTATCCGATTGCGGTTGAATATTGGAGATTATTTGATGTCGTAACCGTGCCATCTGTGTAGCCCGCATTGTGTCCAAGGTAGGTAGTAGAGGTGCCCGTAATGTTTGCCCGTCCCGCATTATATCCAAGAGCGGTGTTGTACGACCCTGTGGTGTTTGCATAAAAAGCAAAGGTGCCGACCCCTGTGTTGTACGTTCCAGTCGTATTGCTATCAACAGCCGCGTGCCCGACGGCCGTGTTGTACGAGCCGGTGGTGTTTAAACGGAGCGCTGAGTCGCCAAAAGCGCCGTTTTGTATTCCTGCCGTGTTTGTACTAAGCGCACCAATACCAATGGCGGTATTCTGACTACCGGATGTATTCTCCGTAAGTGCCTCACTTCCTATGGCAACATTGCTGGCTCCAGTGGTGTTCGAAGTAAGAGTCAAGTACCCCATAGCGGTGTTACTGCCGCCGGAGGTATTCGCGCGGAGTGCATTATGTCCGGTTGCTGTGTTGTTTGCACCAGTGGTATTAAAATTGAGCGCGCCGTAGCCGGTTCCCGTATTTCTGGTACCAGAAGTATTATTCGAGAGTGAACGATACCCCAATCCGGTATTATAATGACCTGTTGTGATATATCTCCCGGCTTCGTATCCAAAAAATGAGTTGTAGGATCCGGTGATGTTTGACTTCCCCGTATTTATTCCAACAAATGTATTCGCTGTTCCTGTACCCCCTGCTCTGATCTCAAGCCCGATGGTTTCATCGGAATTTCGAACGATCTGCGCAGCGTTAGAAGGAGTGATTTCCATGATGGAGATGCTGTCGATGGTGCCCACCCAAGCAGCATTTGGTGTAAATGTGAGTGCGCCGGTGTCGGTCGCGGTAATGATCTGAGTTTGACTTGAGATAGGATTCCCTACTGTCTGTCCCAGCGCGACACCGTTCGTACTTCCGATCTTCGGAGTTAGTGTGCCCGCAGTCGTAGTGTTTATCGTAAAGGTGACCTGATAAATGCCGCCCGCGACCGGATCCGGATCAAGTCCGGCAGCATTCAACGTGATCGCATTTGCACCCGCAGTGTGCGTGGCAACGCCTGAACCAATGGACCAATTGGTCCCGGTCCAATTGCCGGTGTCGGAAGAAAAATCTCTGTCTGCCGTAGCGGTGATCATTTCTGATCCTAAGACGGCGTCTGTGACGTCACCCATGATGTCGAGCTGGGCTTCAGGCGCATCATAAGCGATCCCCAACTTCCCCGACACATATCCCGTCGTCGTATTCGGATCAAACCAGAACGGTGCGGTGGTGGTGGCGGTGTTGCCGATCGCAAGAATGTCCGTGGTGTTGAGCGAATAGTTAATGAGCCTTCCTGCGACCTGAGATGTAGTGGTTGCCCATGAGGAGGAGCCGGATCCTCCTGCACCGAGGGCTGTGCCATTGAAGTAGAGGGATCCCGATTGGTTGTAGAGACGGTTGGTGGTGACGGAAGGTGCGGAGATCTGCGCAAGGTAGATGGCTCCGTCTACGGCAAGACGGTCTGAGGGTGAAGAGGTGGCGATGCCCACGCGGTTGTTGAGGGAGTCGATGGTGAGCGTGTCGGTGTCGAACAGGGAGTCACCGGAGAAGGTGGAGGTACCGGTGCCGGCTACGGTGAGGTTTGAGGAAAAGGAACCTGACGAGAAGGCTCCTGAGATTGAAGAGGCGGTGATGGAGCCTCCCGTGATGGTGGGATTGGTGAGACGGGTGTCGGTGAGATGGTCGATCCTGTTGGAGATGGAGATGGCTTGGTAGTTGTTGGAAGTGGCTTGGCTCACGCGGGAGATCTCAGCGAGGAGATTTGCACGGAGATCGGCGAGTTTTGCATCAAGCGTGGTGTCGGTTGCGGAAGCGATGGTGTTTTGGATCACGTGGGTGACGATCTGCGGCTGGGGGGTGGTGATGGTGAGGGGTGAGGTGACGATGGCGGTGGGCTTAGGTGCAGGAGGTGTGGTCGTAACGCGCGGGGTGGGTGCTTTGGGAGTGGTGGTGACGGCGGGTGCGGGTTTTGGTGTGGGGACTGGTGCGGGTGCAGGAGCAACCGGCGTGCAGTCAGTGAAGAAACACGTGATGGTGGTTTTGATCTCGGCGAAGGAGAGCGCGAGCTGTGGTGTGGGTGATGTCGTGAGTGTGTCGCTTACGGTTTCAGTGAGCGTGGTGATGCTTGAGTGTGTGCGGGCGAATGCGGTGGTGACGTTCTTGTGGAGTTGATCTGCGGTGAGGGTCATCACTTCGTTGGTGGTGCGGAGGGTGTTTAT
>Ga0156737_132_pt1 | contig 31728 bp, 33 predicted proteins | sample RifOxyD1_FD_112066 | JGI IMG/M metagenome (GOLD analysis project Ga0156737, IMG submission 112066) | Candidatus Yonathbacteria bacterium RIFOXYD1_FULL_52_36 | reverse complement strand
GGATGGAAGGAAAGACACCCTTAGAGAAGCTCCGGGAGTGTGCGTGTGTAAACTTGACGCTGCAATGCTACACTACTTGACAATACCATGTTCTCGGTATACAATGTATCTAACGTAACCTAGTCTCGCTACGGCTTCATTTCCGAAGTATTTGCAACAAGCGAACCATCTCTAGGTTCGCTTTTGCGTATCATTTTCATTGATGCGCTGAAGGTCTGTCTTGTGACAACCTCGAAAATTTCTCGGGCAGGCATTTTTTAGTTAAAACTTACTCCGCAAAACTCTTTAGGGTTTTTACGGAGTAAGTTTTTAGTAAGCTTTACGTATGTATTCACAGCATTCGCGCACACCACGTGCACCGGGCACTCGCCCACAGTTTAAACGCCGTTCTCCCGGAGCATCTTCGGGTGGTTTCCGTCGCCCCGCACCCTCACGAGGGCGTTCTTCTGGTGGTGGTAATCGTCGCGGCAGTGTTGATCAGCGCATCGACATCTCACGTTTTATTAATAAGGCAGTCATCACCGAAACCATTGAGCACTTTGTTCCAGAACATAAGTTCATTGATTTTCCGATCGATGCACGCTTGAAGAAAAATATTGTTGAAAAAGGATATCAGGACCCTACACCGATCCAGGATCGGGCAATTCCTCAAGTATTGCGTGGACTCGACATCGTCGGTATCGCAAATACGGGAACCGGCAAGACAGCAGCATTCCTTATTCCGCTCATCGACCAGATGCTCAAAGATAAGAATACGCGCTTGCTCGTGGTCGCTCCGACACGCGAGCTCGCTGTTCAGATTGAAGAGGAGTATCGTGGCTTCACCAAAGGATTGGGCATGAGCTCGGTCTGTTGCGTCGGCGGTGCCTCTCTTGGCCCTCAGATCGGCGCACTGCGCCGCAACCCGCAGGCAGTCATTGGTACTCCGGGCCGTCTCAAAGACCTCATTACACGAAAAAATCTTGACCTGTCGCGTTTCCGCGCGGTAGTGCTCGATGAAGCAGATCGCATGCTCGACATGGGATTCATCGTTGATATGCGCTTTATTCTTGAGCGTACGCCGAAAGACCGCACCACGCTCTTTTTCTCAGCAACACTTTCTCCGGAAATCGAACGTCTCATTGGTGAGTTCTTGCGCGAACCGGTACGCATCTCGGTAAAGACGCAGGACACCTCAAAGAATGTTGACCAAGATATCGTGCGCATTGAGCGCGGGCAGAACAAGATCGACGTACTCGCCGATCTCCTCATTCAGCCGGGCTTTTCGAAAGTGCTCGTATTCGGCAAGACCAAGCACGGTGTTGAGCGTCTCGCCAAAGATCTCACCCAGCGAGGATTCAAAGCAGAATCGATTCACGGCGACAAGACACACGGGCGACGCCAGCGTGCACTCGACCTCTTCAAGCGCAATCATGCAAGTATTCTTGTGGCGACCGACGTTGCTGCACGCGGACTTGATATTGCCGGCGTGAGTCACGTCATCAACTTCGACCTTCCTTCAACCTACGATGACTACGTGCACCGCATTGGCCGTACCGGCCGTGCAGGAAAGAGCGGTAAGGCCCTCACGTTTGTAGGGTAATACCCGGTGTGGCATACTAATTGGTATGACACACTTAGCATCCCAACAGGGGAATATGGAAGGAGCGCCTTCTTCGGGAGGGCATGGTACAGAGGGGCGCCATGTTGATTCGACTACACGCGCGTACTACGAGCAAAAACTTATTCACGACAGTATTCACGAACAGGAGAGTGAGGCGTCGCTCGACGACTCACTTCACAAGGCCCTTGAGGCCAATGTGGAGATTCCTGTGCGCACGGCGCTGATCGCTGATATGGTCTTCCATAAATTTGCCGATCGTTTACGCGCTGAAAATGACGAGATCAGAAAGATCTTGAATGGCGCAGTCTCTGCAACGGGAGTGAATCTAGAAAATAAGAAACAAACACTTGACGAAAATGAGGCATTGCTCAAGGTTCTTGAAACGAATTGTCTCAAGACTCTTGGCCCGATCGCTGATCGTGTTATTTTCCCCCACGAAACAACTTAGTGTAAAACGAGCACACAAAAACCCGCAGAATATGCGGGTTTTTGTGTGCCTAAGTTTTGGCTAGAAGGATGCTACTACCATGAAACGAACGTCTTTGGTGATGTCCACGTCACGTTCCCTGACGGATCGATGGACTCACGCACATAGTAGTACAGCGTATTGGGTGTGAGGTTTCCAATCGTAACTGACTGGACGTAATCGTAGTTCGTGTCAGACGCAGATGGTGCGCCCGAGTAGAGGAACGGCCATGAGGTGTTATACATAACACGGCTCGTTGCCTCCTCGTTCGTGGTCCACGCAACAACTGCGGTTCGCGTTGCAGGAGTCGTGACAGTTTCTGCTGACACGATCGGTGCGCTCGCGTCAGCAGATCCTCCTGTGCCAAATCCGAGCGCGGTGTTGATGCGGGCCATTGTGGTTGGTCCCAAGCGACCATAGCCAGTCGATGCGGTGTCTCCACTGCAGACAATGTTTTCGCGGCACTGATAACGCTCAACTGCGGCTTGAGTAAGTGGACCGAAATATCCAGTCACTAAGCCTTCAGGATAGATCGAGGAATCTCGCGCAAGAAATGCTTGCAGATCGCTCACCTCCGTACCTTGGTCGCCAAGTTCAAATTGCATCGAAAGTGCCCCTGCAATGAAGGGTAGTGCAATAAGCGTAAGTATCCCTGCGGTAAAAAATGATTTCACATTGTTCATAATGATGAGTCTTTTATTAATGATAATACACACACCCTGCCTGTTTCCGGTTTGTACGGCTCCCCTCAGAGGATCATCATCGAATTTTTAAAATATGACCCATCCCCATGGGCTACAAGCAGATTTTCGACCTTTGCGTGACTTTTGTAGATATAGTGTATCCCCTCATGCATGGAGAGGGGATGAAGTATGAACGAGGGAATATGTACGACAGAGAGGGTGCACACACCCCTCTTCACGAGATATTTTGAGTCGGCCATTACAATTAGTGGCATATTAGCAAATTAGTTTTTTGTACCTGTATATGAAAACACGCACCATTGCGAAACTCCATTCGTTTCGCGTTCCACAGCGCGGGGGAAGCGCTCAGCATAGTGAATATGGGCGCACGCGAAAAGGAGTCGCTTTTTGTTCTTCGTGTGGCAATGTTTATCACCACAAAGAGTGGCATCGTCGCAGTAGTCGGGTTTTAGCCCAAGCAAAAAGGAACGGTCAGGCGATCACCAAAACACTCTGTCCCGCCTGTTCTCTTGTGGGGAAGCGTATGTTTGAAGGAGAACTTGTGTTGCGAAATCTTCCTGCGGCAATCGAAGAAGAGGTGTTGCGGTTAGTGCGCGGATTTGGCGCGCGCGCATTGCGCCGCGATTCGCAGCATCGGATCATTGCCATTGAGCACTTAAAGGGAGTTTGGCGTATAACGACCACTGAAAATCAGCTTGCGATCCGATTAGCAAAAAAGATCCGCGATACGTTCAAGCGGGCAACACTCGCCATATCACACTCACGGGAGCCATTCGAGGTGGGGCGTGTGAACATGGTGTTTTCGTAACCTATCATAGACCTTCTGCACAATAAAAATCTTGGCCCTGCACGGAGGACGGCTGGGTTTTTGTTGTGCGGGAGGTCTTGTGGATAACTCCATGGTGGGGAAATTCATGAAGCAGTATACTTAAAAGGAAAGGTCGAACAGATCCATAATCAGTTATTTTGATATGAAAGCACTGCATATGATCGCGTTCATCCTTTTGATCGTCGGTGGCCTTAACTGGGCACTTACGGCATTTGGATGGAATGTGGTTGAAATGCTCTCGGGAGGAGAGATGGGAACTTTCGCCAAGACGGTCTACGTTTTGGTTGGTCTTGCAGCACTCTATGAGGTTGCAACCCACAAGAGCACCTGCCGCGTGTGCGGAGCAGGAAGTTCGATGTAGTCAAAAAGGTGGTTGTGTGTGCACGCATTGCTATCTCGAAACGACCTAGCGCATACTCGCTGGGTCGTTTTCGCTCAGGAATTAGGTTCAGTACATCATTAGGTTTCTGCGAGGAACCTCTATATACTTCACTATATGGGATTTTTTGAAGACTCAAAACCAAAGATCTCGAAACGCGAGTTCGAAGAAGCTCGAAGCGCCCTCGCAGGAAAGGGCTTTTCGGAGCGGGAGATCCTCGAGGTCCAAAAGATCTTTCGAGCGGATCTTAATGATGTTCGCGAAGATGATCGCGGGATTGATGGAAAAGAGCTTGATGCAGCGCTCCTGTGGATGCGCGAACATATTGGTGAGCATGCTGTGTCAGAAAAGAAGCTCGATATTTTGGAAGCAGTGTTACGCAAGAGGCTCTAGCCGTGTTTTCAAGACGAATATTTTAAAGAATCCGGGCATTGCCCGGATTCTTTGTTTTGGTCAGGACGGCCACTTGTGTCCATAACCTGAAATACTCACAAAAATGTTTTTGGGAAAGTGGCTATGGTAAAACGAGAGATTTCCACAGGTGAAGGATTCGCTCTCCGAAACACTCTTTGATATAATGAAAAACGAAGCGGCGTATGCGACCGCTTATATCATCGTGTCTGTACCTCAACTTTTAAAAATATTCTGATGGCGATTCGAGTCCTCATGTTTGGATGGGAATTCCCCCCGCACAACAGCGGTGGTTTAGGTACCGCCTGTTTTGGACTCACGCGCGCGCTTGCACGCGAAGAGGTCGATGTTTTGTTTGTGCTCCCTAAGCGCGTCGGCGTAGCCACGGATCACGCTCGGCTTATTTTTGCAGATGATCGCCCCATTACTGTTCGAGAGGTCACTTCGTCGCTTACTCCGTATGTGACTGGGTCTCAGTACGAGGCGATGCTGACCCCTGAAGAGCGGTCGCTTTATGGACCAACACTGCTTGACGAGGTGCGACGGTACGCAGTGCGCGCTGGCGAGATCGCCAAGAAAGAGCAGTTTGATATCATTCATGCTCATGATTGGCTCTCGTTTCTTGCGGGGCTCGAGGCGAAGAAAGTCTCAGGCAAGCCCTTGGTGCTCCACATGCACGCAACAGAGTTTGACCGCACGGGCGGGCAGGGGATGAACACAGAAGTCTTCCAGATCGAACAAATGGCGATGATGCGCGCCGATCGTGTTGTTGCCGTGAGTAACTATACGAAAGAAAAAATTGTGAGCCAGTATGGCGTCCATCCCGATAAGGTTATGGTGGTACACAATGGGATCGACGAAGAGGATTATTCATACAGCGCCGATCGTCTTGAGTCACTCCGCGCACACGGTACGAAGATCGTACTCTTCACGGGGAGACTCACGGTACAAAAAGGACCTGAGTATTTTATTCGTGCGGCAAAACGTGTTTTGGATTTTTGCCCGAACACTATTTTTGTTATCGCCGGGTCGGGCGATCTGGAGTATCGATTGATGCGTGAAGCGGCGCATCTGGGGATCTCTGACAAAGTATTGTTTGCGGGATTTGTGCGTGGCAGAGAACTCGATGCTCTCTATCGGTCGGCAGACCTCTTTATTATGCCGTCGGTATCTGAGCCGTTTGGGATTACCCCGCTTGAGTCGGTGATCAATGGAACACCGGTACTCGTCTCAAAACAGTCCGGGGTTGCCGAGGTCCTGACGCACGCACTCAAGGCTGATTTTTGGGACACGGACGAGATGGCAAACAAGATCGTCGCAACGCTTCGTCACGACACCTTGCGTGACACGTTGCGTGACCACAGTCAGACGGAGGTCAAGCGACTCACGTGGCGCGAGGCGGCGCGCAAATGCGTCGACATTTATCATGATCTGCTCGTTGCTCCGGTGAGTGTTTCATACTAGAATACATACATGAGTTCTGTCTGCTTTTATTTCCAAGTACATCAGCCATTCCGCATCAAGCGGTATCGAATTTTTGATGTAGGGAATGATCAAGAATATTTTTCAGATGATTCTGAACGCGACACGAACAACGCACGTGTCTTTCACAAAGTGGCACGCAAGTGCTACCTTCCCGCGAACGCAGTTCTCCTTGAACTTCTAGAGCGTCATCCGGAATTCAAGGTAAGCTTCTCGCTCTCAGGCGTTTTCCTTGAACAGGCGGAAATGTATGCACCTGAGGTGATCGAATCTTTTCAGAAACTTGTAGCAACTGGTCGCGTTGAGATCCTCTCTGAAACGTATTATCACTCGCTCTCATTTCTGCACTCCAAGAATGAATTCCGCGCACAAGTCGCGCTTCATCGCGATAAAGTACAGAAGATCTTTGGGGTAACGCCACAGGTGTTTCGAAATACTGAGCTCATCTATCGCAACGACATTGCGCATGAGGTTGAAGCAATGGGGTACAAAGGGATCATTGCCGAAGGTGCAGACCATGTGCTGGGGTGGCGCAGCCCCAACTTCCTTTATCAGCCTGAAGGAGCACAGAAAATAAAACTTCTCCTCAAGAACTACAAACTTTCGGATGATGTTGCGTTCCGCTTCTCGTCTCGCGATTGGGCGGAATGGCCGCTCACGGCGCCCAAGTTTGCGCAGTGGCTCTCCGCCGTGAATGGCAATGGGCACGTGATCAATCTTTTCATGGACTACGAGACGTTCGGCGAGCACCAGTGGGAGGATACGGGAATCTTTGATTTTCTCCGTGCGATGCCGGAAGAGTTCTTAAAACATCCAGACAATGATTTTGTGACACCTTCTGAGGCGATCGATCGCTACGATGCGGTTGCGCCGCTTGATGTGCCGGACTATATGTCATGGGCTGATGTGGAGCGCGATCTTTCCGCATGGCTTTCGAATGCGATCCAGCACGATGCAATGCGCGCGATCTACGTGCTTGAACACGAGGTGATGGAGAGCGGCGACCCAAAGCTTATCGATGACTGGCGCAGACTCCAGACCTCGGACCACTTCTACTATATGTGCACAAAATGGTTTGCTGACGGCGACGTGCATAAGTATTTCAATCCCTACGATTCTCCGTACGAGGCATTCATTGCGTATATGAACGTGCTCCAAGACATGCGACTCCGCGTCGAGGCGTCGCGTGCAAAAAGGAAGCGACCCACAGGTGTGCTAGCTGCACCACTTTATGCCTAGAGCTCTTACGCTTGGAAACGGCAACATTCTTGTAGGGCTTGATACCCAAGGAGAAGTGCGGGACTTCTATTTTCCGTTCGTCGGCCTCGAGAACCATGTGGGCGGACATTTCAAACACCGCGTCGGACTCTTCACCGAAGGACAGCTTTCGTGGCTCCATGATCCCAGCTGGAAAGTCACGGTCAATTGTGAAAATGACGCATTGATGGGGAACACGCAGTGCGAGAACAAGACGCTTCAGCTCGACCTCTCACTTTCGGATATTGTGTACAACGAGAAGAATATTTTCTTGCGTCGAGCAACGATCTACAACAAGAGCTCTCACCGACGCACGGTGAAGTTGTTTTTTAGCCACGAGTTTGAGATCTACGAATCGCATCGCGGTGATACCGCCTACTATGATCCGCGCAACGCCACGATCATTCACTATAACGGCAAGCGCGTATTTTTGATCAATGGTGTGACGAGTACCGGCAAGAGTTTCGATGAATACACGACGGGCATTTTCCGCATTGAAGGGAAGGAGGGGTCGTTCCGTGACGCAGAAGATGGCGTGCTTTCAAAGAATCCTATTGAGCATGGACCGACTGACTCTGTGGTCGGATTTTCCTTCGAGCTTGAGCCGGAAGGTCAAGCAGAGGTGTTCTACTGGATCGCCGCGGGAGAGTCTATTAAAGAAGCGCATGAACTTAATGCGTACACGCTCGGCAAAGGGCCGGAACATCTGATGCGCACCACGCGCGATTATTGGCGCGCATGGGTCAAGCGTCAGAACTTCAACTTTTACGGCTTGGATGCGAACATCGTCACGCTCTTTAAAAAGTCGCTCTTCGAGGTGCGCGTGCATGCTGATAATCGCGGAGCGATCATTGCGTCTGGCGACTCAGACATGCTCCAGGGTGGACGCGACACTTATGGATACTCTTGGCCCCGTGATGCTTCGTACTCGGCGATGTCGCTTGCTATGGCGGGGGACATAACCGTGGCGCGCCGATTCTTTGAATTTTCAAATGACATCATTACTGACGATGGATACTTCATGCACAAGTACCGTCCGGACCGCTCACTGGGTAGTTCGTGGCATCCGTGGGTGCGCAAAGAAACAGGTGAGGTGCAATTGCCGATCCAAGAAGATGAGACTGCGCTTCCGATCATCGCGATGGGGAAGTACTACGAAGCAACAAAAGACATCGAGTTCGTAGAGAGCGTCTACAATTCACTCATCAAGAAAGCGGCAGACTTTATGGTTGCGTATCGCGATGAACACACCAATCTTCCGAAACCAAGCTATGATCTTTGGGAAGAAAAATATGGCGTCTCAACATACACCGCAAGTGCCGTGTATGGAGCGCTGATCACGGCGGCGCGGTTCGCGGAAACGCTCGGAAAGTCGAAGAGTCAGAAAACATATACCGATGCGGCCAATGAAGTGCGCGAAGCGATACTCACCCATCTGTACGACAAAGAGAGCGGGACATTCTACAAGATGGTCACGCTTGAGCACGACACAATTGTGCCGGACCGTACGATCGATATGTCGAGCGTGTACGGCATATATACCTTCGGCGTACTTCCCGCAAAGGATGAGCGCGTTACGCGGGCAGTGCGCGTGACCGAGGAGAAACTTTCATGTCACACGTTTGTGGGAGGTATTGCGCGGTATGAGGGAGACCGCTACTATCGTACCGACGAAGGAAACGTTCCCGGAAATCCATGGTTCATTACGACGCTCTGGCTTGCGCAGTACTACATTGCCGTAGCCGAAAAAGAAGCAGATTTTGACCTGGCAAAGAAGTGGCTCAATTGGGCGGTTGATTATGCCACTGCTTCAGGTATGCTTTCTGAGCAGTTGGATCCCAATACCGGAGCGCAGATCTCGGCGGCACCACTTGCGTGGAGTCATGCAGAATTCATTATTACGGTCATATCGTATTTAGATAAACTTGAAGAGCTTGGCATATGCGAGAAATGCAACCCCGTAACGTAGGAGGTACCCCAGTGGTCGGTTCACCGACCATGCTGGTTATCTTTGGCGCAACGGGAGATCTCAGTCAACGCAAACTTATTCCCGCACTCTTCCATCTTTTTGCCGCGGGGTACCTGCCTCAGGCGTTCCAGATCGTGGGGGTGTCGCGACGCGATATCGGCGATGCGGGATATCAAAGTCTCGCACGCGAGGTGCTCCTGCCGTTCTCTTTGGGAAAAGAGAGCGAGCTCGAACAATTTCTCACACACCTTACCTACCTTGCCGCTGATTTTTCAAAACCAGAAAGTTACGAGCGCCTCTCGGACCACCTCATTGCTGTCGAGGGTACGATGGGGCAGTGCGCGAACAAGCTCTTCTATCTTGCCGTGCCGCCGGCCTCGTACGAAACGATCTTTCGCGAACTTGCCGATTCAGGACTGACTATTCCGTGTAGTGACGAAACAGGATGGACGCGTGTTCTGGTCGAAAAGCCGTTTGGCAATGATAACGAAACCGCACAAAAACTCGACGCACTTTTAGGACTGTTGTTCAAAGAAGATCAGATCTTCCGCATTGATCACTACTTGGCAAAAGAGGCACTTCAGGATGTATTGATGTTCCGGTTTTCAAATGCGCTTTTTGAGCCGGTGTGGAACAGCGAGTACATTGATCACGTTGAGATCAAACTCTACGAATCGGCACGGGTTTCCGGCCGGGGGAGTTTTTATGATGGAGTGGGGGCATTGCGTGACGTGGGACAGAACCACGCGCTCCAGATGCTCGCACTCATCGCGATGGAGAATCCGGGAATGTTTTCTGCTGAACGTATTCGTGAAGCGCGTGCTCATGTGCTTGGGCACGTTGCGCCACTCGATACCGCCGACGTGGTTCGCGGGCAGTATGATGGATATCGTATTGAAGAAGGTGTCGGACCAGACTCAATGACCGAGACCTATTTTCGCATCAAGCTTTCTCTTGAGAGCGAGCGCTGGCGTGGTGTGCCATTCTACCTTGAGAGCGGCAAGGCGTTAGCCGAATCAAAAACCGAGATCACGGTGCACTTTAAGGCGCCTAAGGACTGCCTCTGTGATATGCCCGGGCACGACCACGGGAATGTCATCACGTTTCGTATTCAGCCGAACGAGGGAATTACGGTACTCTTTTGGGCAAGGCGGAGCGGGTTTGCACCCGGACTTGAGCCGAAACAGCTTTCGTTCTCGTATCGTGACGAAAGCGCACCGCTCGTGCGCATTCCTGATGCATATGAACGCGTGCTCTACGACGCGGTGATGGGGGATCAGATCCTCTTTACCAGTACCGACGAAGTGATGGCCGCATGGAGAATCATCACCCCGATCCTTGAACTCTGGAAAAACGAACCGCTCCATGCGTATGAAGCAGGGAATGCGGGGCCCAAAATAGAAAGGTAAAAAAAGAAAAAGCGGTGGCATTTATTGCCACCGCGGTGATACCCGTCATTCTTATGTACTCGCATCGGCCGCACGCTAAAGAAGTTCATCGTAACGCTTGGATATGGAGATGAGATGTTTCCTGAGATATGGTCCGCGGGGTTTAAGGGTGAGGATGTAGTCCGCGATGTAATCGAGGTCTTTTCTGTCCTTCGCCATCCCCAATGCTTTTTCAAGAGCAAGATACGCGGCCGCATATCTCTCGTACTTCGTAAGGTGGGTGTATGCGCGAAGCGCATCTTCAATGTTTTTCGTTGCTTCAATCGCAACTCTCAAGATGAAGTCCCCGTCAGAATTAATTGAGAGACCAACTGTTCTCAAAAATTTACTGGACGCCTCACGAATCTGAGCAATCAAGAATAGTTCCTTACAGAAGGGTGGGGAATCACTTACGTCATCTAAAATCTCCGTAACTGTGGCAATGAAATCGCCGCCATCCGTGTTGCCTGTCTGTGTATCTGTGGCCATCAGTGTGCCCTCGTGATGTGGTTTGTGAATAGGAATTTGCTTATCTGAAAATAAAGTATCACACATCTTCAGAAAGTCAATAGTATGTGAGCGCATGTTTTTGGTAGAATGTTTGTATGAAAACGATCGGCTACATTGGACTGGGGAAGATGGGGCGGAACATGGTCGAGCGACTCACGAACGCGGGATGGCGCGTGGTTGCGTATGACACCATGCCGGCAAACGTTGCAGAAGCAGCAAAGCTTGGTGCGGAAGGTGCGGTGTCCCCACAAGCAGTGCTCGAGCAGATTTCTTCGCCACGATTGATCTGGCTCATGGTCCCGCACCAAGCGATTGATCAGGTGCTCGGTGAGATTGCCCCATATCTTCAGGCGGGCGATACCGTGATCGATGGCGGTAATTCAAATTTTAATGAAACCGTACGCCGCGGAAAAGAACTTGCCGAAAAAGGCGTGCACTATCTTGATGCAGGCACATCAGGCGGTCCAGGTGGCGCCAAGGAAGGCGCGTGCGTCATGGTCGGCGGTGAGAAAAAAATATTTGAAAAATATGAGGCATTGTTTCGCGATATCGCTGCACCGGACGCCTACGCGTATATGGGAGAGAGCGGCACGGGGCATTTTGTAAAAATGGTCCACAACGGCATCGAGTACGGCATGATGCAGGCGATCGCCGAAGGATTTGAGGTGCTGAAAGTCTCGCCCTTTAACCTTGATCTCGTTGAGGTGGCGCGTATTTACAACAATAAGAGCGTGATCGAGTCGCGTCTCACGGGCTGGCTTGAAAAAGGACTGCGTGAGGAGGGGGTTGAGCTCGGCGCTATCTCCGGTTCGGTGTCCGCGAGCGGCGAAGGACTTTGGACGGTTGAAACGGCAAAAGAGTTTGGTGTACCCGTGCCGGTCATTGAGAAATCACTCCGCTTTCGCGAGGAGTCACAACAGAAGCCGAGCTTTACCGGTAAGGTGTTGTCACTTCTTCGCAATCAGTTCGGTGGCCACGAAACAAAAGTAAAATAGTAAAACACAGACTGCACCATGACACTTGTTGATTTTAATCCCGCGCAGGCGATGGGGGAGGAGATAAGCCGGGTACTCTCGGTATATAAACAAGAAGAAAAGCCTGTGCTTCTTTTTTTGTCCGGCGGAACGGCTCTTTCACCGCTTGAATACATCCCCCCTAAGATGCTGAGCGGTATGGTCACGCTCACGACGCTTGATGAACGATATGCGCCGAGCGGGTTGAATTCGAATTTTGTGGCGCTCTCTCGCACGTCATTTTTTAAGAATGCGCAGATGGAAGGAGTCCAGGTCATTGATACGTGCGTACTTGCAGGTGAGTCTCAGAAAGAACTTGCGGACCGCATTGATGCTGATGTGCGCGCTTGGATGATCGAGCATCCAAATGGCGTTCTCCTTGCGGTTGCGGGTGTTGGAGCTGATGGGCACACTGCGGGCATGATGCCGTATCCGGAAGATCGCGTAAAATTTGCGGAACTGTTCGAAGGCGAGCGATTGTTTGTTGCGTATGATGCGAGCGGGAAAAACCAATTTCCCCTTCGCGTTACCGCGACCATGACGCTTCTCCGGAAACTCAACCACGCGTTTCTCTATGCCCGTGGGGAAGAAAAAAGAGAGGCGCTCAGGCGGATGAAAGCTGAAGGTGTGCTTGCGGAATGTCCCGCACGCATATTTCAAGAGATCCCGACAACGTTATATTCCGGATAGCAAATTTGCTAAGATACTCACTATGTATATTCTTTTTGATATTGGCGGAACCAAGATGCGCGTGGCGTGTGCTAACGCATCGAATACGTGCGGGGAGCCACGCATAGAGATGACCCCGAAGAACTTTGAGGAAGGTGTAGCACTTCTTGCGCACATGGCCAAGGAAGCAGGAGGAGGGGAAACGGTTGAGGGGGTGATCGGTGGAATTGCCGGTATTGTTGACTCTGACGGCGTACTCACAAAGAGCCCCAATTTACCCGATTGGAGTGGAAAACCTCTCAAAAAAGCACTCTCTGAGGCCCTGGGAGCCCCTGTGACGATTGAAAATGACGCGGCAATGGTTGGGCTCGGTGAGGCCGTATATGGGGCGGGGAGGGGCTTTTCGATCGTTGCGTACCTGACCGTGAGTACTGGTGTGGGTGGTGCACGGATCGTTGAAGGAATGATCGACGAACACGCACAAGGATTTGAGCCGGGGCACGCAATTATCGATCCCGATAATTCACTGTGTCCGACGTGCGATGGGAACGAACTTGAGGATTATGTCTCGGGCACATCAGTCGAAAAGCGTTTTGGAAAGAAGCCTCACGAGATCACTGATTCTGCTGTGTGGGACGAACTCGCAAAATTTTTAGCGTATGGCGTGCACAATACGATCGCATATTGGTCACCGGATGTAGTGGTGATCGGCGGTTCAATGATGCGCGAGGTGGGTATTTCGGTTGAAGGTGTAGAAAAACATCTGAAAGAAATTTTTAGTATTACATCGAGTATTCCTGCGATTCGTAAAGCAGAGTTGGGTGATGTGGGCGGAATCTACGGCGCACTCGCGTATCTGCAGAGTAAAAAATAAATAACCCCCGCAATGAATGCGGGGGTAGGAGCACGGAACGACATGCGTCATAGGTGAGGCTTGCGCTCAAAGATCGTGTATCGAAGATTATAAGGAGAATTTACTCCTTTCTGGATCGGAGGTGTATCCGGGGGAATTCCAACCTCTTTCCAGCTGAGAAAATCGATCTCGGGGAAATAAGCATCCCCTGGAAAATCCGCGTCAATGAATGTGACATAGAGGCGATCCACGAACGGGAGTGTTTGCTGGTATATTTCGGAACCGCCACCAATGAAGATTTCGCCCTTGCCATTCGTGCGTCTGTGTGCGATGTCGAGTGCCTGTTCGATGGAGGGTGCTATTGCATACTCATTGGTCTGTACCGGCGCGCGGGTGCGCGATACGGCGATCATATAGCGACCAGGCAGGGGTTTCTTTGTCCTGGCAATTATGGAGTCGAATGTCTTTGACCCCATAATGATCGGGCAGTCCATGGTGCGCTCTTTGAAGTTCTTGAAGTCCCAGGGAATGCGTTCCCAAGGGAGGTCATTGTTGTAACCAATCACGCGACCGTTCGCCATCGCTGTGATGATGGATATTTTGTCTCCGCTCATAACGCCCTCCTTTGGGCTTAGGTTTTTGTCCGAACTCACGCTATCAACGTTCGGAAACAAAGTCAATTGTGGTATATTGCGGCGATGGGAAAACCTATTAGATTTTCAATCGAGAAAAAGATGCCAGGCGCACTGGGCCGCGCGGGCACCATTACGACGCCGCATGGCGAGATCCGAACACCGGCGTTCGTGACCGTGGGAACCAAGGCAACGGTCAAAGCGCTTACTCCTGAGATGGTCCGCGACCTTGGTGCACAGGTGGTGCTTGCCAATACTTATCACCTCTATCTTGAGCCTGGTGAGAGAATAGTGCGCGATGCTGGCGGTATCCACAAATTTATGAACTGGAGCGGCCCCACCATGACCGACTCGGGGGGATTTCAGGCCTTCTCGCTTGGCGCTGCATTCGGCAAGGGAGTCTCAAAAATTGCGAAGGGTGGCGAGTCAGAAAATGGAAGCACTGCGGGTGACGAAGGATCACAAGAAGAACCGCGCCTTGCGCGCATCGACGAGGATGGCGTGACGTTCAAATCACACTTGAACGGAAGTGAGCATAAGTTCACACCTGAACGCTCGATAGGAATACAGCATAATATTGGAGCTGACATGATCTTTGCATTTGATGAGTGTACCTCGCCACACGCGCCGCACGAGTATCAAGAAGAAGCACTCAACCGTACACATAGATGGGCACAGCGCAGTCTCGATGCACATCATGCGAATGAATCTGCGGCGGGGAAGCAGGGACTCTTGGGAATCGTCCAAGGCGGGCGGCATAAAGATCTTCGGGAGGAAAGTGCACGTGTGGTTGGGGCAATGGATTTTGATGGTTTCGGCATTGGCGGATCGTTTGATAAAGAAGATATGTATACGGCAGTGGGATGGGTGAATGCTCTCTTGCCCGAGGAAAAGCCGAGACATCTGCTTGGTATCGGAGAGCCGATGGACCTCTTTGGCGGTGTTGAGAACGGATGCGATATCTTTGATTGTGTGGCACCAACACGTATGGCGCGCAACGGCACGATTCATACTGCCGATGGGCGCATCAATATCTTGAATGCGCAATTCGTGCGCGACTTCACTCCGCTTGACCCGGGGTGTGAGTGCTACACATGCCGTACCTACACACGCGCGTACCTTGCACACCTTTTCCGTGCAAAAGAAATGCTTGCGGGTACCCTCGCGTCAATCCATAACTTGCACTTCATCATCAAACTCGTCGCGAATATTCGTCAGGCGATTCTGGATGATACATTCAGTGAATTCAAAGCTGCATTTTTGGCGCGATACTACAAGTCTTTGTAATTTGAACAAAAAAAGCGGCTCCCGTAAGGGAGCCGCGTGGCATTGTGCCGTTAAAATACATCCGGGCGGGGAACGATAGCGATTTCTTCGCCGCGAAGGAGAGCCAATATTTTCGGATGCGCTTCTCCTGACGGTTCCGGCAGCGGTAATGTTTGGATGAGGCCGCAATCGGTCAGTTCGCAGATCATTAGGAACTGAAATGCCATACGGGATGTCTCCTCGCGTTCCGTAATCTCGTCCGCAGTCATATTGATCGCGACGAACCCGGCAAAGACATCTCGCCACCACAACGCATCAAAAAAATCCATGCCAGGGCCACTGATGAGCCCCCGCGTTTTCCTGAGATGTAGGAATAGCCGGTACAACTTCCTTGTTTCAGGGAACAGATCTGTTTCTTGTGTGTTCATGTTACCTCCGTTCAGTGTTTGGTGGTGTACGATCTGGTAATCCCGCAGTCATACCATGCATCCCGGAACATTTCTTTAAGTGCATGGTGGGACGCGTATTCAAGATTTACCTCCATTACCGGGGTCAAAGCCGGAACGGGTGCGTTTGCAAGTTCTTCAAGATACCGCACCAGACCTACTTCAATCTCGACATTGGGAAATAATCGAATTCCCGTATAGAGGTTTTTCCTGCGACGCATTCGTTGCCGTAATCGGTACAGTCGACACAGTTGTTTTGTGTGCGGGAGATTCCCGCTTGTGTTGGTCGTCATGCTACCTCCGTTTGTGTCGAGAGAGAAACAGCGGTTGAACGACATGGCGCGTTCCTTTGCCGTGAATGATGGTTGTTACCTTCACGGTACGACCACCGGTGTGGTCAGGAGCCGAAAGGATAACATGCTCAGTAATCGAGCGCTCTACTTGATGTTGATGCCTTTTGCGTGACATACATCACCCCCCTGGTGTATTTCAAAGAATATTCGACTTACTCTAGTTTTACGATATAGTACCCAGTACAAAGCGTCAATATGAACAAATTCGTTCTCAAATCAGAATATGAGCCAGCGGGGGATCAGCCCGAGGCAATTGAGGCCTTGGTAAAAGGCCTCAAGAAGGGTATGCCCAAGCAAACCCTTTTGGGTGTGACCGGATCCGGAAAGACGTTCACGGTCGCGAATGTGATCGAACGCGTACAAAAACCAACGCTCATTATTGCGCACAACAAAACGCTCGCCGCACAGTTGGCGCAAGAATACCGCGAGGTATTTCCGGATAATGCGGTGCACTACTTCGTCTCATACTACGACTACTATCAGCCGGAAGCGTACCTCCCGACGAGCGATACGTATATTGAGAAAGATGCGCAGATCAACGAAGAGATCGACCGCTTGCGCCACGCCACCACGCAGGCGCTTTTGACGCGCCCTGATGTGATCATTGTGGCATCGGTATCATGCATCTACGGCATTGGTTCACCGGAAGAATATAAAGAGTCACACTTGCTCCTTAAACAGGGCGACACGTATGATCGACGCTCGCTCATGCAGAAACTCGTCGCGATCTTCTATGAGCGTACGAACGCGGACCTCACGCCGGGCACATTTCGTGCGACAGGAAACACGGTTGAGATCATGCCGATCTCAGAGCGCGTGATCTATGAACTGACGCTCTTGGGCGGAGTAGTGAGCAATATTGCGATCGTTGACGCGACCTCGCGCGCCCTCATTGAGGGGAGCGTCAAAGAATTCTTTCTCTTTCCGGCAAAACATTTCATCACCACCAAGGCGGAGCAGGATCGTGCGGTCAAGTCGATCCGCAAAGAACTTACCGATCGGCTCAAGGTGCTTGAAAAGGAAGGGAAGATCCTTGAAGCGGAGCGTCTCAAGCGGCGCACGAACTACGATCTCGCCATGATCAAGGAGGTGGGCTACTGCAACGGTATTGAGAACTATTCGCGCCACCTTTCAGGACACGCTCCCGGCGAGCCACCGAATACGTTGCTTTCGTACTTTCCCCATAAACCTGACGGCACACCTGACTTTCTCACCGTGATCGATGAATCACACGTAACCCTTCCGCAGATCGGCGGGATGTATGGCGGCGATCAGTCGCGCAAAAAGACGCTCATCGAGCACGGGTTTCGCTTGCCCTCAGCGGCGGACAATCGCCCTTTGCGTGCAGAAGAATTCTGGAAGCGCGTCGGTCAGACACTCTTCGTTTCAGCAACCCCATCCCAGTATGAGCGCGATGAAAGCGCGCAGATTGTCGAGCAGATCATTCGACCCACAGGGCTCATTGATCCGATCGTGGAGATCAAGCCGATAGTTGAGAAAGGTGCTTACAAAGGACAGATCAAAGATTTCATTGCGGAAGCGGAAGTGGTCATTAAGAAAGGAGACCGCGTGATCGCCACTACGCTCACCAAGCGCATGGCGGAAGACCTGAGTATCTATCTCAAGGAGCGTGGTGTCGCGTCTGAATACCTTCACAGCGATGTGAAGACGATCGACCGTATCAAGATCTTGACTGAATTTCGTCGCGGCACGTTTGATTGCATTGTGGGCGTGAACCTCCTGCGCGAAGGACTCGATCTTCCTGAAGTTTCGCTCATCGGTATTTTGGACGCCGATAAAGAAGGATTCTTGCGCTCAGAGACATCGCTCATCCAGATCATTGGTCGCGCGGCGCGCAACTCGGCAGGGCGCGTTATTCTCTATGCCGACACCCTCACCGGATCCATTGAGCGTGCACTGAGAGAAACGAACCGTAGGCGCGAGATTCAAACCGCGCACAACAAAGCACACGGCATTACGCCACAGACGATCAAGAAAAAGATCCATGACATTACGGAACACCTTGATTCCGAGCACGACAAGGCAGTACGCGCGAACTTGGCGCTCGATAGGGAAATATTCAAAGGGGACAAGCGCAAACTCGTTCGCCTTAAAGAGAAGCAAATGACTCAAGCCGTGAAGGAGCTTGATTTCGAGACCGCGGCGATCCTGAGGGATGAGATCAAGGTGCTCAAAGGGGGTTAATCTCGTATTAAAAAACCGCCGAGCGTGCAGGCGCTCGGCGGTTACGGTAACGATCAGCTGTAGTAGGTATGAAAGAAGAGATGATGCAGACGCTCGATTTCTTTTGGATCTGTTTCGACCGCATCAAACCGAATAGTGACTCTGCGTCGTGGTGTTTGCAGGAGCGGAAAATGCGTCAGTGGAGGAAGTCTGTCTACAGTCCTCGCTAGTGTGAAGAGCGCATCAAGTTTATCTTTGCTTAGGTTACTCATATGGTACCCCTCAGTTTTAAAGATCTATTCTGGATCATACCGTACATACGCGTTGTTTCAAACTAGAACCTGGAGCGTTGACTTTTGGGTTATGGAACCGTATCGTGGGTAAAGAATCTGGAACCATACAGGGGAGATGCATCATGAGCAGTCCCGATGACGACAGCCAAAATTTGCTCGCGCTTATTTGCTTGGAGCTTTTAAAGCGCTCAAAAATGTACGAGATACTCGATCAAAGTAGCGTGACGGTCACACGCCTCTGCGCGCTTGGAGGGATAGATGTTGATACGGAAGCTCTTATGGAGCTGTGTGCTTTTGCAGAAAAAGAATATGGTATGGGTATCGACCCCGGGGAGATCGAGGAATTGTTAAAGGAGGGGAAAGCCCTTCTTGCGCAAAATCCTGATCCTGAAGGGGAATCGGTGGCTGATACACCCACACTTCATTGATCCTCGTTTAATATACAAAACCCCCCTGTCTTAATTAGGACAAGGGGGTTTTCATGTACATATCTCTTAGAGCGTTCTGTATGCATTCTTGAGTGCGCTGGAGATCTCTAAAAAATGATCAGCCATATGGTCACCTAGTACTGAGCCGGTTTGATAGTGCCACGCTCGATACAACCCCGACCCCATGGCTTCATAGTAGTGTACATTCACCATATGACGCTCGGCGTAGACAGGGAAGAGTGATGCGAGCAAAAGACAAGTGTCACCTCCTTGACGGAGATAATCCGCCGACTGAGCAGCTTCCGCTTTAGCTAGGTATTCAAATGCTGTCCAATATGCGGGCTGGTGATCGAGTAGTTGTGCGCAACAGTGTGCCGCATGCCGCGCACAGTAAAGATACGGCAGAGCAACACGACGAGTCTCGCGCAACTCCTTAGTTATTTTCCCAAAGAATAAATCCTCGATCTTCTCGCCTGCAAAAGTGACAATGCCATTTTGTTTTGCGTAGCGAGGATCATTCGAGATCGTCACTGCCTCACGAAGAAGCGCAGTGAGGTCGCTCAGGTGGTCAAGCAACTGCCCGGTCTTTGAAGAACGGAAAGGAATCACGGTGCCCATAGAACCTCCCCTTTGTATAAGTACTGAGTCCATATTCATTGTCCCACCAGCGCACCTCTCCTGCAAGTTTGCGCCTGTGCGCACAGCGGAGTATAGTGATGCTCTATATGAAACCCTCCGGCAAAAAGGGGCCGTCTCCGATTGACCATATTACGGTTCGTGGCGCCCGCACGCACAATTTAAAGAACATTACCGTGTCGATCCCGCGCAATACGATGACCGTATTCACGGGACTTTCCGGTTCAGGAAAGTCGTCGCTTGCATTCGACACGATCTTTGCCGAAGGTCAGCGCCGATACGTGGAGTCGCTTTCGGCGTACGCACGGCAGTTCATCAACCAGATGCAGAAACCGGATGTGGATGAGATCACGGGGCTTTCGCCGGCGATCTCGATCGATCAGAAGAGCCGTTCAAACAATCCGCGCTCGACGGTGGCAACGATCACCGAGATCTATGACTATCTGCGCGTGCTTTTTGCGCGCATTGGTCGTCCGCACTGCCTCACGTGCGGTCGCGAGATCGAAAAACTTTCCAACGAAGAGATCCTTAACTTTGCCGTTGATCACATCAAGGGCGCAAAGGCGAAGGGGACCAAAGGCGCGCTTCAGATCTTTGCACCGATCGTGCGCGGACGAAAAGGCGAGTACTACCAACTCCTTTACGATATGCTCGGCAAGGGCTACACGCACGCACGTGTGGACGGCAAGGTACACAGTTTGCGCGAGCAGATCATGCTCGACAAGAACAAGAAACACTCGATCGATGTGGTGATTGATGAGATCACACAAAAGGAGTGGTCTGAAAATCCAAAGACGGCGCGTGAACGTCTCGCAGAAGCGATCGAACGATCAACTGCGCTTGCGGGCGGCTTGGTTACGGTCTCGCTCGCCAATGATGAATTCCTGCTCTCGTCAAAATTCGCCTGTCCAGAAGACGGTTTTTCGTACCCAGAGATCGAGCCACGTCTTTTCTCATTCAACTCTCCGTACGGTGCGTGTCCGACCTGTAACGGTTTGGGAACAAAGCACCTCTTTGGTGATGAGCCGTGCGAAGATTGTCAGGGTGCGCGCTTGCGCAAAGAAGCACTCGCCGTAACGATCGCCGGTAAAAATATTGTTGAGATCGCGGGTCTTTCGATCGAGGATGCGGCGGATTTCTTCAAACATGCAAAACTTTCGGCGCGCGAAAAGAATATATCTGAGGTCATTCTAAAAGAGATCACCCACCGCCTTAATTTCATGCTGGATGTCGGGCTTGATTACTTGACGCTTAACCGCCGTGCGAATACGCTCTCGGGCGGAGAAGCACAGCGTATTCGCTTGGCGTCTCAACTCGGCTCACGGCTCGTGGGTGCGCTCTATGTGCTCGATGAACCGACGATCGGTCTCCATCAGCGCGACAACGATCGTCTCATCAAGACTCTTGAAGGACTGCGCGATCTCGGGAACACGATCATTGTCGTTGAGCACGATGAAGACACGATCCTTGCCGCAGACTACCTTGTGGACATTGGTCCTGGTGCTGGCGTTCATGGCGGGGAAGTCGTTGTTGCCGGATACACAGAGGAACTTCTGACGAACAAAAAGCACAAATCGCTTACGCTTGATTACCTGCGTGGTGATCGGGCGATTGAGATCCCTCCCGTGCGCCGTGCACAGGACCGCGGGGCACTTAAAGTGCGCGGTGCAGAAGTGTTCAATCTCAAACAACTGGATGCGGATATTCCGCTTGGGAAATTGGTGGTGATCAGCGGTGTCTCAGGATCAGGGAAGTCCACCTTTCTTTATGAAGTGCTCGACAAAAATTTGCGCGCTAAGCTCGAGCGTCGCTACCGGACCAATGAAACATTCAATGTAGAGAGTTTCAGTGGCACGGAATACATCAGCCGCGTAGTGCTCATTGACCAGTCGCCGATCGGGCGCACTCCGCGCTCGAACCCTGCCACCTACACAGGTGCGTTCACGTTCATCCGCGATCTTTTCGCGGAGACAGAAGAAGCGCGCTTGCGCGGATGGGGTCCGGGACGCTTCTCATTCAACGTAAAAGGCGGGCGTTGCGAAACATGCCAAGGCAACGGCCTCATTGCTGTTGAAATGCACTTCTTACCGACGGTGTATGTGACGTGCGACGTCTGCGAAGGAAAGCGATTTGAAAAAGAAACACTTGAGGTAAAGTACAAAAAGAAGAGCATCTACGAAGTACTCCATATGACCGTTGAAGAAACATATGAATTTTTTCAGGATATTCCGGCGATCTCGGATCGATTGAAGACCTTGGTTGAGGTGGGACTTGGCTACCTTGAGCTCGGACAATCTGCTACCACGCTTTCCGGTGGGGAAGCGCAGCGCGTGAAGATCTCATCAGAGCTCTTTCGCCCTCATTTAGAGAAGACTGTATACCTTCTCGATGAACCGACGGTCGGACTTCACTACGAAGACGTGCGCAAGTTGGTAGAGATCTTGCAGAAGCTCGTGGACAAAGGGCACACAGTCGTCGTGATCGAACACAATCTTGATCTGGTGAAATGCGCCGACTACCTGCTTGATTTTGGTCCTGAGGGAGGGGACAAAGGCGGAGTCATCGTAGCACGCGGCACGCCAGAGCAAGTCGCGGCGAACCCCAAGTCTCATACGGGGAAATATTTGAAGCGGGTGCTTAAGAAATAAAGGAAAACGCCCAGGCAAATGCTTGGGCGTTTTGTGGTGAAGCGGGAAGTGGGAGCTATTCTGAGACGAGACGTAATCCTCGTCGAGAGAGCACCGTTTCCCCCGGCGCAAACGGACCCCACACGATTTCGAGCTCCGCTTCGGTGAGCGCACTAATGTAATCGGTCACGCTGTCTGGAAGTGACGGATAGAACGGTGGTACTTTGCTTTCGTACATAATGCCGAGTTTGTCTGATATGCCACGCAGCATCGCCGTTGCGTCACGAACAGAGAACACTTTGCGATTTTCTGTTTGAATAATACGCATTGTGTCGCTCTGGATCAGCTTGAGAAGTTCGAGCAGAATAACATCGGCGCTCTTACAACTTGGTTCAGGATCCCCGCACTCGTGCTTGACATGCAGGCGAATCGTATCACGCATTTCCTCACGACGCTTTGCCGCAAGGGAACTCTTTGACGGGAAATTACCCATGACACCACCTCCACTTCGATTGATTGTAGGTTCACAACTCTATCTAGTATTATACCGCGTAAATAAGAATATGTCAATCGATTGCGCCGAATGGATGTGCACCCTATACTCCGCATATGAAGTGGACCAGCACACTCTCAAAACAACTTCCTAAAACGCCCGGCATCTATCAATTCCTGGGTGAGAAAGGCAAGATCCTTTACATCGGCAAGGCAACATCCCTGCGTGATCGAGTGCGGAGTTACTTTGACGGCAATCTTCCGGAAACGCGCGGAGCGCACATTCAGAACATGGTTACGCGCGCCAAGCGCGTGAAGGCGATCCCGACCGACTCAGTGCTTGAGGCGCTGCTCCTTGAAGCCGAGCTCATTCGGACGCACCACCCGATCTTCAACACCAAAGAAAAAGACGACAAGAGCTGGAATCATATCGTGATCACCGACGAAGCATTCCCGCGCGTGCTTTTGGTGCGCGGGAAAGAGCTTTCGGATGGAACGGCTGAAAAGAAATTCAAGATACAACGCATCTTTGGGCCGTTCCCGCGCGGTGCGGTGTTGCGTGAAGCAATGAAGATCATTCGCAAGATCTTTCCGTTTCGTGATACCTGTGAACCTGGCGCGAAACGAGCCTGCTTCAACGCGCAGATCGGATTGTGTCCGGGGGTGTGTGCGGGTATGATCTCGGCACAGGAGTACCGTGCGATCATTCGCAATATAATTCTCTTTGCCGAAGGAAAGAAAAAGAAGCTCCTCGGCACGCTTGCGCGCGAGATGAAGGCCGCAGCGCGACAAGAGCGGTTTGAAGACGCTCAGGCGATCAAGCGCACGATCTTTGCGGTCGAGCATATTCGCGACGTGGCGCTCCTTAAACGCGATACCCCGCAGACCGCGATGCGTATCGAGGCGTATGACATTGCGCACATAAGCGGGAAGGGGATGGCGGGTTCGATGACGGTGGTGGTTGACGGCGAGCCCGAGAAAAACGAGTACCGTAAGTTCACGATCAAGACCGTGCATCAGAGCAACGACACCGCCGCACTGCGCGAAGTGCTTTCGCGCCGCTTTGCGCACCCGGAATGGCCGTACCCGCGCCTCATCGTGATCGACGGCGGTGTTGCTCAAAAGAACACTGCTGAGCGCGTTTTGAAAGAACTCGGCATCGCCATACCGATCGTGAGCGTGGTGAAAGACGACCGTCATCGACCGCGCGAGATCCTGGGCGATCCGCGCTACGCGCTTCCTCTCGAACGGCAGATCATCCTTGCCAACGCCGAAGCACATCGCTTTGCGCTAGGGCACCACAAGGTGCTGCGCCGGATCGTATAGAGTAGGGCGCAACCATTGACTCGCATTGAGATTTAATGTATCTCTGCTACTAGATTCAGTTGATATTTACGTGAACTAGGAGGTGTCTCGTGATTGATACTATTGTGACGTGGATGACATATTTGTGGACACTGCTCTCTGATTACGTTTTTATTGTGGCCACACACGTAGTGTGGTGGCTTCTGTCCGCCCTATTCTTGGTTGTGTGGCACTCTTGCTTTGAGGCACGAAGGCCGACACCAGACGAAGCCCTACGATACTGCTGGAGGGCGATTCTGTTAGGGCTTCTCCCCGCCACATATACTGCACGGCTCGTAGAAGTAAGTGACTTTGCGATCATTTCATACATCGCTATTTCGCTGATCGTACTTTTGCTCGGTATACCCCGAAAACCAACGGGGGTGTCTCCCGGAGGATGATGCTCTGCACATCCATGCAAAAACCGCCCTTCGGGGCGGTTTCGTTTTGTCGGAATGACTGAGTGGTGTTAGCCGAGCAGTTCCTCCACCACTGCTTTCACGTCTGCGCCATCGGCGGCACCTTGGGCTTCCTTGATGATTGCACCCATGAGCATTCCCATTTTTGACTTGTCGGTAATGCCAAGCTCTGCGATCTTTGCTTCTGCGATCTTTTTGATCTCTTCGCGTGGCATCGCGGTGGGGAGATAGGTCTCAAGAATCACGAGCTCTTCTTTTTCTTGCTCGGCAAGATCAGGACGACCGCCTTTTTCATACTGATCAATGGATTCCTTGCGCTGTTTGGCGAGACGCTTGATCACGGCGAGCGCGTCAGCATCAGAGATCTCGTCCTGCGGCTTCATTCCTTTTGCGACGAGGTCGTTCGTGAATGCGGTGAGCATGCCGCGCAAGACGCTTAACTTAGTGGCCTCCTTTGCAAGCATTGCTTGCTTGATGCCACCGCGAATTTGAGTATGAAGCATAAAAATCGTTATAAGGTATAGGTTCCTCGATATTGAACCTATAGTAGCATCCTCGGCTCGGAAATACGAGCGAGTACATTCGTATTTCGCTCGCTCTACGTCGCTAATAATGTTCTAAAGTATAGCAGGGAAGCATCTTGAACGGGATATTGACAATATGCAGAATGAGTAGGAGAATTAGTCTAGATAGATTGTTTCTTGATACTCCATACACAAGCAGTTTTAGGAGGTGCGTTATGGGAAATCGATGCAGTGATTGCCCGGAGTACCAGCACCTCCTTGGGGAGAATGCTGAGCTACGGATACAACTTGAGAAGGAGCGCGAAAAAAATCTTTGGGACCCGTTGACGGGAGTGATGAGTCGCTTTGCATTTGAGGAACGTGTGGAGCAACTTATCAAGGAGATCACCGCGAGTACTGGGTCTGTCGGAGAATTGTCGCTCTGTTTCATCGACATGAACGGACTCAAACGTCTCAATGATTCCTATGGACACGGTGCAGGAGATAGCGCAATCATCTTCTTGAGCAAGGTGATATCTGAAAATGCTGGCGAGGGAGCCATCGTTGGTCGGATGGGGGGTGAGTCTGATGAGTTTGGTGTTGCGCTCCCCAACATATCGCTTGTTCGTGCACGGGAATGTGTTGAGAAGATCAAGAATGCGCTACGGTACCGACGCTTAAAGCTTGCCTGCGGAGATAGCGTCTTTGTTCGAGCGTCATACGGTGTCTCAAACACCTTGGAAGGGTTGTTTACTGGGAGTGATTTGTTTGCGACAGCGGATGAGCGCATGCGCAAACATAAGCGGAAAACACGAGGGGGAAGACGTTCATGATACAAACAACAAAGCTCGTCGAGCGCATATCACCCACGATATGCGCTTTTTTTGATGCACAGGCGTTGGGAAACTTGCATTTTTCTGCAGATATGCTATAATTATAAGAGTTACTCAACCAAGAAGGGGATAAGAAGTGATGAATAACTTGAGTGGTAGTACGATCGTTTTGGCGATCGCTGTTCTTTTACTTTTGGTCTACACCTATCAGCTTTCAAAGAAGCTCGCTCGGGCAATCAAGGACTCAACCCATGATCAGCTCACCGGCTTGCCAAATCGCCGTGGGTTCATTGATTTCGCAGAGAAGCAATTAGCGTTCCTCTCTCGAAATCATGGGTACCAATTCACGTTGGTGTATATGGATCTGAATGGATTCAAATCCATCAATGACGCATGCGGCCATCATGTCGGCGACGGCTATCTGGTGGAGTTTGGGGAATTTCTCAAACACTCCTTCCGCGAGGCGGATATAGTTGCGCGATTGGGTGGTGATGAGTTTGTTGCAATCCTTCCGCACACAGATGTGCATGGTGCTACCGTGCTCATCGAACACTTACGTGATCGAATGAAAGCAGCAATGTTTACTGTCGGTGGGTACAGATTTGTTCCCGACGCAGCGGTCGGATATGTCGAGGTAACCGAAAAAACGACGCTTGCGGACATCCTCAAAGAGGCTGACAAGCGTATGATGCGAAACAAGCCTGTAGGATCCAGAACTCCCGTCCCTGTGATGTAATCGTTTTGACCAAAAGCTGTCCAAACGCACCGGAATCAACCCGGTGCGTTTTCTTTTTGCCTTTCGGTTGTTTTTCAACAGGAGCGTGCGCCTATCTCTGGTATAGTGTAGTGATATGGCATCGCACAAATCACCCCCCTGGCATTCATTTTCTCTTGAAGAAGTCGAGAAGCGCATTCAAACGAACCTAAAGCATGGCCTGGAATCGACACTCGTGCCGGAACACCGCACACGCTACGGCACCAATGTGTTTTCCAAAGCGACAAAGGAAACGGTCTTCACGCGCCTCATCAAACAATTCAAAAACCCGCTCGTCTCCATGCTCCTTGTTGGTGTGCTGGCAACACTTTTCTTCAAGGAATATCTGGACATGATCGTTATTTTGGCGGCCCTCCTCATCAACGTCGTCATTAGTTTATTTCAGGAATCCCGCGCGGGGAAGGCATTTGAAAAACTTGTCGCCTCGCAGGAGCACTTTGCAGAAGTGATGCGTGACAACGAGAAACATCGTATTCCGGCGGCGGAGCTCGTGGTGGGCGATGTGATCTTTCTTGAAACAGGAATGCGCGTGCCAGCGGATGTACGCGTTATCGAAGAGCGCGACTTGGGGCTCGATGAGTCAGTGCTCACGGGAGAATGGATCGAGTCTGAAAAAGATTCGGGCGTGCTTGCCGCAGATCTTCACATCACCGAGCGCAAGAATATGGCATGGATGGGCTCGTTGGTTGTTTCTGGAAGCGGGCGAGCGGTGGTCGTTGCCGTGGGGAACAAGACCGAGCTTGGCGGCATCGCTTCAGGGCTTGCCACACTTGAAGACGAAGACACACCGCTCCAAAAGAGCGTGCACCGTCTTGCGAAGACGCTCGCCATTGTTGCGGGCATTGCAACATTCGTGATCTTTGCGCTTGGCATCTTTCGCGAACATGACCTTGCTGAAATGATCCTCGTTGCTGTGTCGGTAGGAGTGGCGGCAATGCCCGAAGGGCTTCCGGTTGCGGTGACAGTGACGCTCATCATCGGCATGGAGGCGATCCTCAAACGCGGAGGGCTGGTGCGTAATCTTCTCGCGGCGGAAACATTGGGGAGCACTACGGTCATTCTTACCGACAAGACCGGCACGCTCACCAAAGCGGCGATGGAGGTCGCCGAAACGATCTCGCTCGATACTCTCCGCAAAAAAACCGGCACACCGATCCATGATGGTGAAATTCTTTCAATGGCGGTTCTTGCGGCCGATGCGTTCATAGAGGGCCTCGACAAACCACTGGGCGAATGGGCAGTGCACGGACGACCAGTGGAGCGGGCGATCTTGCGTGCGGGAATCGATTCGGGGACAGACCTGCAAGCACTCCTTGCGAACTCGCCCCGCATGGATTTCTTGGCGTTTCAATCAGAACGGCGCTTTGGCGCGTCGCTTAACAAGGGGCATGGCGCGAAGGTCAGGCATTTGTTCGTGAACGGTGCGCCGGAACTCTTGCTTGAATCGTCAACGCACGCGTACGAAGACGGCAAGCGCGTACGCCTCACCAAGGCACTCCGTGAGCAGTTTGCTCATGCGATGCGTCAAAAGAGCGCGCTTGGCATGCGCCTCATTGCTGTGGCATACAAGAATGTTGCGTGGGAAGGATTGCCCCATGAAACCAACCCGAATCTTGAAAAGGAGATCCTGTCAGGGCTTACCTTTGGCGGTATCATTGTACTGCATGATCCGATCCGCCCGGATGTGCGCGCAGCGATCGACACGGCACGCAAGGCCGGCACACGCGTCATCATGCTTACGGGCGACAATAAAGAAACCGCGCTTGCGATCGCGCGCGAGGCAGGGATTGCCGGCGAGCATGACCACGCCGTGACGGGTACAGAGATCGAAGCCATGAGCGACGAAGAACTTTTGCGGGCCCTCCAGACGCTTTCGGTCTTTGCGCGTATTCTTCCACACCAAAAATTGCGTATCGCCAAAATTTTGAAACGAAACGGAGAAGTAGTGGCAATGACGGGCGACGGTGTGAACGACGCGCCAGCACTTCGCGCGGCTGATATTGGTATTGCGCTGGGGAGCGGTACCGAGGTGGCCAAAGAAGCATCTGACCTAGTGCTCATTGACGGGAGCTTCTCGGTCATTGTCGCAGCGATCGAAGAAGGGCGCCGCATCCTCGACAACCTAAAAAAGATCGTGACGTATTTGGTATCCACAAGCATGAGCGAGGTATTTCTCGTAGGAGGTGCGCTTGTGGTGGGCGCACCTTTGCCGATTCTGCCGTCGCAGATCATCTGGACCAAGATCGTTGAAGAGGGCTTTATGAATTTTGCCTTTGCATTCGAACCAAAAGAGGAGGGGGTCATGCACCGTGACCCGAAGAAGGCATCGATGCGCACGATCATTACCGCAAAGATCCGCAAACTCATCATGACCATCAGTCTCCTTACAGGCGTGCTTTTGATCGGTCTCTACTTTTTCCTCCGCTCTCTTGGCATGCCGATCGAGGAGGTGCGCACGCTCATGTTCGTGGCGATCTCGGTGGATTCGATCCTTTTTGCAGTCGCATTGAAGAATCTTCACAAGCCGATCTGGAAGATCCCGATCTTCTCGAATCACTACCTCATATTCTCGCTTTCGGGAAGCATCCTCGCATTGGTGCTCGCCCTTACGACACCGTGGCTCCAAAAACTCCTTTCGGTTGTGCCGCTCACCTGGAGCGATCTTCCAGTCATTGCGCTCATCGTCACGATCAACTTGGCTATCGTGGAAGCCGCAAAGTACTTTGCCTTTCGCCATGACCAGTCCGAGAACGTACGCACCCCACACGTCATTCAACCCCCACCGCGCATCCGCCCGTTGGTACGGTAATCGTGCTCCACAGAGCCGTGATATACTGACTTTCATATGGAACAAACCACGATTATTATTCTCGTCCTCGGCGCACTCATCTTCGGCGCGCTGATTGCGTATGTTTTAGTACGAAGTGGCCAAAAACAAGCAAGTAATCGTCCCGACGAGGCGTTCCTCCTCCTGCAAAACCAGCTGCAGGGATTTCAGGTCCAAATGGGAGAACTTTTAAAGACCGTGGACTCAAAAATGGGGGAGTCTCAACGTGACATGCGTGATGCGACGCGCATGCAATTCTCCGAATCGCAAAAACTCATTCAATCAACCAATGAACAAGTCACCAAGCACTTAATCGATGTTGCGAAAGGCGTCGCCGAGGCGAACGAAGCAAGTAAGCAAGTATTCACGATCGCGGACCAACTCCAAAACCTTGAAAAAGTCCTCAAGCACCAGAAACAGCGGGGAAACTTGGGGGAAGCAAGCTTGGAACTTTCGCTCAATAACATTCTCCCCCCAGATGCATACGAAATGCAGTACCTTTTCCCGGGCGGAGATCAGGTGGACGCGATCATTAAAACAAAAGAGGGGGTCATTCCGGTTGATGCAAAATTCTCGCTCGACAACTATAACCGTGTGGTGAACGAGGATGACCCTGAGCGAAAATTGCTTCTCGAAAAAGATTTCCGCAATGATCTCAAAAAGCGCATCGACGAAACCGCAAAATATATCCGCGTAAAGGATGGCACACTCCCGTTTGCTTTTATGTATATTCCTGCCGAAGGTATCTACTACGACCTGCTCGTGAACGATGTTGGTTCGAAGGTCAACGCGCGAAGTCTTATAGATTATGCCTACAGAGAGCGGAACGTCATCATTGTGTCGCCAACCACATTTTCAGCATACCTCCAGTCCGTGCTCTATGGCTTTAAAGCATTTAAGATCGAGGAGTCGGCAAAGCAGATAGCCAAAGAAGTAGAGAAATTGGCACGGCACCTACGGGCTTACGAAGACCACTTTAAGAGCGTCGGGAAGTCACTCGGAACAACCGTAAACCACTACAATAGCGCGCAAAAAGATTTTGGCATGATCGAAAAAGATATTTTCAAGATCACAGCAGGAGAGACCGAGGTGCAATTTGAACCTCTTGCGATTGAGAAGCCAGTTTTGGAAAGTTAAAAACGCGAGGTCGTAAAGACCTCGCGTTTGTGGTACTACCGGAGTGCTTAAGGGTACATTCCTTTGTGTACTGCTTGCCACACCGAGGCAATGCCGACGAGCAGGTTGAATTGCTGAGCGACAGTATCCACGTTGTGGCCTGAAAGATAGCATCCCTCGTCATCTGAAAAACTGTCCGAGTTTGCTCCCAAGCACACACCATTTCCGATGGTGTGGAGGTGCAGAAGTCCACGTTCACGCACTCGTGCCTTAAAAGAAGCAGGGCCGTACCTGTATTCTTCGGCCACTGAGGGGAAGGTTGCTGCGTGATGGGTCTGCATAGATTTTAAAACTTCTTCCCATGCGATTGATCCACCATGTACCTCGAGGTGCGTACGTGCAGAATGCGCCACAGAAAGATCAATGCCTCCACCATGCCACTGGCCATGTCGCTTGCCCGCCGGCTTGCCCACATAGGTATTCACGTGGAACAATTGGTAGGGCTCACCGGTGTCTGGCGCGTCACGACTTTCGTAGATAAGTGTTCCCAGAATACGTTCGAGGGTGGAGATCGTGCGTGCATATTCACGCAACTCGATCCAAGGACCATTCTCCCAGACAATAGAGGGGATTACCGGCACATTGATCGCCAGCGACCCATCGAGCGTGCGAGATGTTGTCACATAATCCAGACGCCGACCAGTTTGTTTGAGACGGGAGCCGATGTCGTTCCATGTTGCCAGATCAACGAAAAACTGTATGCATTTGCCATCAAACCCCAATGAGTAGATCTCGGGGGTCGCAGGGCCATGTACGATATCGTACGTCTTCATAGATACACCTCCTTGGTGCGAAATAGAACGTTTTTAAGTCTGGCATTACCATAGACCGATTCGGGCCAGAGGTCAATATTTGTAGCATTGCAGCGTCAAGTTTACACACGCACACTCCCGGAGCTTCTCTAAGGGTGTCTTTCCTTCCA